>BS_KBA_SWE02_21mDRAFT_10000019_pt1 | contig 51959 bp, 53 predicted proteins | sample BalSeasSWE02_21m_FD_9196 | JGI IMG/M metagenome (IMG submission 9196)
AAATTTTATTGATGGTTTTACCAAAGGAGATATTGAATCTGCTCAAACTTTTAGAGCTTCAAGCAGCAATGTGCAATCGGGTGATTTTGAAATAAGCCTGTTGTTACTCTCGGCTGTTGTTATTAAAGCTGATGGTAAAATAGATGACCGGGAACTGGTTTATGTTAGAGAACATTTTAAAAGAATGTACGGCGAAGAAAGAGCAAGTCACGCATTTAAACTTTTTAATGGTTTTATTAAAAATAATAATGTTTCAACCCGTCAGGTTTGCTTACAAATTCGCCAAAATTTAACTCATGCATCACGTTTACAATTAATTCATTTTTTGTTTGGAATAGCAAATGTTGATGGAATTGTTACCGAACCCGAATTTGATGCAATTAAAACAATTGCAGGATATTTGAGTATCAATCAGCTAGATTTTGAATCAATTAAAGCAATGTTTTATAACAGTGTTGACAGTGCTTATATCATTTTAGAGATTGAAAAAACTGCTACAAATGATGAGTTAAAAGCGGCTTATAGAAAGATGGTGAAAAAATACCATCCAGATAAATTACAGCATTTAGGAGACGAACATGTGAAAGGTGCAGAGGAAAAATTTAAACAAGTTCAAAAAGCTTATGAACAAATACAAAAAGAACGAGGAATTTAAAAAAATTTAGTTTATCTTCGTAAGAAATCTGTAAAGAAACACTACGTTTAAAAAAATATAGGGTTATTTGAAAAAGTTATAGAAAAGATTTAACCCCAAAAGTAAGAATGGCGCCTCAATTTTGAGGCGCTTTTTTCATGTCAAATATGCTGATAGATTTCTTGGTCCCTCCAAAATAGATTTTACAATTTGAAGCGTTCCATCTTTATGTGAAATAATATGCCATTTTATAAGTGAAATTTGCATGTTTTCAATTTCTATTCCAGTAATTGATCTTGGCTGTACACAACTTCCATCGTTAAAGTAAGGTAATTCATTTGGTTCTGGAAATCTAGGTCTATGGGTATGCCCAGCAACTATCATTTGATTGTTGTTGGCAATCATCCACTTTTTCAATCTTCTTTCAATTTTAAGCAATTCTTTGTAATTTTTCGCCGGACTTGCGGGATCTTTTATACCCACCACCTGAAGTGGTTTCCATAAAATTCGAACCAAAAACCGGCTCCATTTCCACAACACATAATTAAAAAAATCAGCTTGATGCCCGTGTATTAAAAAGATGTTTTTTTCAAAACCTTCAACTTCTAAAACAATGCCTTCGTCAAAAATAAATCCATCTAATAATTCTTTTAATTTTATCAAAGTAAGTTCCTAAAAGCTTCTCTGATTTGTTGGGGTTTTTCAAAACCATGTCATGATTTCCCCAAAGCATATGCAATCGTTTTTTTAAATGAAATTCACGCAATAGTAAAAAAACATTTTTATGAGCTTCAAAAATTTCATTCATAAATAAATTTTCCCAAAGTTCTATTCCATCGCCCAATTCGATATATGTAAAATCTTTTTCAAAATAATTGCGCAGTGCGTGAAAATAAATATTACCGTTATTGGCAAAATCATCGGCATAACTATTATCTCCCTTGTGGCAATCACTAAAAAAAATAAACTTAGAGTCCGCTTTTAAAGGAATTCTTTTAGCTTTTTTGTATGAATTTGTAATAATTTTTTGAATCATAATTTACTTCAAAAGAAATGATTTATAAACTTAAAATAAAATTGCTACAATGTGTGTTTTTTAACAGTTAATTTTTGCCGTTATTACCAATGATATTTTGAAGAAAAAACGTAATTTCGCAAACTAAATTTATTTAAGGTTAAAAAATGAGTAAAAAATTCAGAGAATATAAAGAATTGAGCCTCACTAAAGTAGCAAATGATACTTTAGCGTTTTGGGAAGCTGAAAATATTTTCGAGAAAAGTATAGCGTCAAGAAATGAAAATAAACCCTATGTGTTTTATGAAGGACCACCCTCGGCAAATGGTTTACCTGGAATTCATCATGTAATGGCGAGAGCTATTAAAGATATTTTTTGTCGTTATAAAACCCTGCAAGGTTTTCAAGTAAAACGAAAAGCAGGTTGGGATACACACGGATTACCAATTGAATTAGGTGTTGAAAAAGAATTAGGTATTACCAAAGAAGATATTGGTGTAAAAATTACGGTTGAAGAGTATAACGAAGCTTGTAAAAAAGCTGTTATGCGTTATACCGATGTTTGGAACGACCTTACAAAACGTGTTGGTTATTGGGTAGATATGGAAGATCCGTATGTAACTTACAAACCAAAATACATGGAAACAGTATGGTGGTTGTTAGCCGAAATGTATAAAAAAGGTTTGATTTATAAAGGCTATACCATTCAGCCATATTCGCCAAAAGCAGGAACAGGTTTAAGTTCACATGAATTAAATCAGCCAGGAACGTATCAAGATATTACCGATACTTCAGCAGTTGCGCAATTTAAAGCCATTAAAAATACGTTGCCATCAATGTTGCAACAAGTTGAAGGTGATGTGCATTTTTTAGCTTGGACAACAACTCCTTGGACACTTCCTTCAAATACCGCGTTAACTGTTGGTAAAAAGATAGATTATGTGTTGGTAAAATCTTTCAATCAATATACGTTTGAACCTATTAGTGTAATTTTAGCGAAGAATTTAGTTGGAAAACAATTTGCAGGAAAGTTTTTTGTTGTAGAAAATGAAGCCCAACTTAATGAATATAAAGAAAACGATAAAAAAATTCCATTTATAATTGTTCAAGAATTTAAAGGAGCAGATATATTAGAATCTAAATACGAACAATTATTAACATATACGCTTCCTTATAAAAATCCTGAAAATGCATTTAGAGTAATTGCTGGGGATTTTGTTACAACTGAAGACGGTACAGGAATTGTACACACTGCACCAACTTTTGGAGCTGATGATGCTATGGTTGCAAAACAAGCAAGTCCTGAAGTTCCTCCAATGTTAGTTTTGGATGAGAATGGAAATCCTGTTCCTTTGGTAGATTTACAAGGAAGATTCACCAAACATATGGGTGAATTTGCAGGGAAATATGTAAAAAATGAATATTACAACGATGGCGAAGAGCCAGAACGCTCATTAGACGTTGAAATTTCCATCAAATTAAAAGAAGAAAATAAAGCATTTCATGTTGAAAAATATCGTCACAGTTATCCACATTGTTGGAGAACTGATAAGCCGATTTTATATTATCCATTAGATTCTTGGTTCATAAAAGTTACTGAGAAGCGCGATGAAATGTTTGAATTAAACAATACCATTAATTGGAAACCAAAATCTACTGGAGAAGGTCGTTTTGGAAACTGGTTAAAAAATGCGAATGATTGGAATTTGTCTCGTTCACGTTATTGGGGAATTCCTTTACCAATATGGAGAACTGAAGATGGATCTGAAGAAATTATTATTGGCTCAGTTGAAGAACTAAAAACAGAAATGCAACGTGCCGTTGAAGCAGGATATTTAGAGGCTGATATTTTTGCTGATTTTGAAGTTGGGAATATGAGTGAAGAAAACTATGATAAGATAGATCTTCATAAAAATGTTGTTGATAAAGTAGTGTTGGTTTCACCAAAAGGACAGCCAATGAAACGTGAAAGCGATTTGATTGATGTTTGGTTCGATTCAGGTTCTATGCCTTATGCACAATGGCATTATCCATTTGAAAACAAAGAATTGATTGACGAGAAGAAGTTTTTTCCAGCCGATTTTATTGCTGAAGGAGTTGATCAAACACGTGGATGGTTTTATACTTTGCACGCTATTTCAACCATGGTTTTCGATTCAGTAGCGTATAAAAATGTGGTTTCTAACGGTTTGGTACTTGACAAAGAAGGCAAAAAAATGTCGAAACGTTTAGGTAACGCAGTGGATCCATTTGAAACAATGGATAAATATGGTGCAGATGCTACTCGTTGGTACATGATTTCAAATGCAAATCCGTGGGATAATTTAAAATTTGATATTGAAGGAATTGATGAAGTTCGTAGAAAATTTTTCGGAACTATTTACAATACTTATTCTTTCTTTTCTTTATATGCAAACTTGGATAATTTCACCTATGCAGAAGATGAAATAGCCATTGAAAAACGCCCTGAAATTGATCGTTGGGTTTTATCAGAACTAAATACGTTGGTTAAAAATGTTGAAAGTTATTACGAAGATTACGAGCCAACCAAGGCTGCCAGAGCCATTCAAGAATATGTTGGTGAAAATTTAAGTAACTGGTTTGTGCGTTTAAGCAGAAGACGTTTTTGGAAAGGCGAATATGAACATGATAAAATTTCGGCTTACCAAACATTGTATACTTGTTTGTTAACCGTTGCAAAATTGAGTTCGCCAATTGCACCATTTTTTATGGACAATCTTTACAAAGATTTAACAAGTGTTACTGGCAAAGAAAATTTTGAATCTGTACATTTGGGAACTTTTCCAAACTACGATAAAAGTTTGGTTGATAGCAAATTAGAACACAAAATGCAAAAAGCGCAAAAAATATCTTCAATGGTATTATCACTTCGTAAAAAAGAGATGATAAAAGTGCGTCAACCTTTACAACGAATTATGATTCCAGTGATGGATGAAAATGATAGAGAAGAGATTTTAGCTGTTGAAAACTTAATAAAATCGGAAGTAAATGTGAAGGAAATTGAGTTGATTGATGATGCTTCAGGCATCTTGGTAAAAACCATAAAACCTAATTTTAAAGCACTTGGGCCAAGGTTTGGAAAAGATATGAGGTTTGTTGCAGAGGCAATTCAAAAATTATCACAAGAAGACATTGCGATTGTTGAAAAACAAGGAGAAATATCGGTGAATATTAACGGAAATTTTGTAAATTTAACTCAAACCGAAGTTGAAATTACATCACAAGATATTGAAGGCTGGTTGGTAGCAAACCAAGGAAATTTAACAGTTGCCTTAGATGTAACAATTACTGATGATTTACGAAAAGAAGGTAATGCTCGTGAGTTGATAAACAGAGTGCAAAACTTACGTAAGGAATCTGGTTTAGAAGTAAATGATAAAATCAAGTTGATAATTCAAAAAAATGATATATTNGANANCTCAATTAAAGCAAACGAGCAATATATTAAAAGTGAAACCCTAACCCAAGAATTGGTGTTTCAGGAAATAGTTGAAAAAGGCATAGAAATTGCTTTTGATGATGTAAACACCAAAATATTAATTGAAAAAATGTAAGTTATGAACGAAATTGAAAACAACAGATATTCAGACAAAGATTTAGCAGAGTTTAAAGCATTAATTCAAAATAAAATAGCAAATGCTGAAGAAGATTTAGCTTTGATAAAAAGTGCTTTTAAAAACGATAGCAATAACGGAACTGATGACACTTCTCCTACTTTTAAAGCATTTGAAGAAGGTTCTGAAACCATGTCCAAAGAAGCAAATGTTGCTTTGGCAATTCGACAAGAAAAGTTTATTAGAGATCTAAAAAATGCTTTAGTTCGTATTGAAAATAAAACATACGGTATTTGTCGTGGAACAGGAAAATTAATTGCTAAAGAGCGATTAAAATTAGTGCCTCATGCAACTTTAAGCATTGAAGCTAAAAATATGCAACAATAATAAATAGAAATTTTTAATATAAAGCTTCCTATTTTGGGAGCTTTATTTTTGTATTCAATACTGTAAAATTCAACACATTGAAAAAACCAATAATTATTATCATTTTAATTATATTAATTGATCAAATTAGTAAAATCTATATTAAAACAAATTTTTTATACGGTGAAGAAGTTGTAGTTTTTGATTGGTTTAGAATTCATTTTATTGAAAATAATGGAATGGCTTGGGGTGCTGAATTTGGCGGAAGAGCAGGTAAATTATTTTTAACTATTTTTAGATTATTTGCCATTACAGGTATAGGTTACTGGTTGTATAAATCGGTTCAAAACAAAGCCCACAAAGTATTAATTGTTGCTATTTCTTTGATTTTTGCAGGTGCAATGGGTAATATTATTGATTCTGTTTTTTATGGTGTTATTTTTAATACACCGTACAATGAAATTGCAAACATGTTTCCAGAAAAACCTTATGGAGAATTGTTTTTTGGAAAAGTAGTTGATATGCTTTATTTTCCAATTTGGAGCGGCGACTTACCAAGTTGGTTGCCAATTTGGGGTGGTAAACCATTTACTTTTTTTAATGCTATTTTTAACGTTGCCGATACCGCTATTTCTACAGGTGTTGGCTTGTTAATTGTATTCAACAAAAAAGCATTTCCTAAAGAAGATTCGTAAATTGTTCTTACACCGCACATAGTTATAAATTTTGCCATCTCCTTGCTGTTCAAAAAAATGTAGATAATCACTTTTAGTTCCACTTTTTGAAGTTCTTGGTTTCCTTGCTCTTCATCTAAACCACCGTCATTATTTTTTTAGGAGGTAATTAATAACATTCTTATTATTAACCAATACATTTTAAAAGTCATATACATTTAAAGTTAATTTTTGTTAGGTGTTTTGACTTAAAAAAACAAAATGGCTCATTTTAATTTTGATATTAATTTATTAATCGTAATATTGCAATGAACTAATTAAGTAAATTATGGGCACTACAAAAACTGAAATATTCAATAAGAATCAAAACCAAATTGCACTGATAGCAAAAGCTTTTGCGCATCCTGCAAGAGTTGCAATATTACAACAGATTTTTAAAGCAAATGCCTGTATTTGTGGTGACCTAGTTGAAGAAATCGGATTGGCACAACCTACAATATCTCAACATTTAAAAGAATTGAAAAATTTGGGATTGATAAAAGGAACTATTGAAGGCACAAGTGTTTGTTATTGTATAAACGACGCTGTTTGGCAAGATGCAAAACAACTTTTTACCACATTTTTAAATCAGGACCTCAATGATGAAAATCAATGTTGTTCATAAAACAATTGTATGATGACTATAGAACAAATTAAAACGCATTTAAGCAAGTTAAAAACCATTGCTTTTGAATTACCAGATGGAAAATTAGTTCCCAATCATTTTCACGTTACCGAAGTTGGGAAGGTTACAAAACATTTTATTGACTGTGGAGGTACCTTACGCAACGAGGTAGTTGCTAATTTTCAATTATGGGAAGCTGACGATTACGATCACCGTTTACATCCTGAAAAATTGATTCATATTATTGAATTGTCAGATCAATATTTAGATTTGGGCAACTTAGAAATTGAAGTGGAATATCAAGGTTCAACAATTGGTAAATACGGTTTGGACTTTGATGGTACCAACTTTTTGCTAACTACCAAACAAACAGATTGTTTAGCAAAAGACAAATGTGCTATTCCTGATGAAAAACAAAAAGCAAGATTATCTGAACTAAATAAAGCAACTGAAACAGCTTGCTGTACACCAAATTCAAATTGTTGTTAAATAAAAGAAACTAGAAATGAGTAAGATTATAAAAATTTTAGGAACAGGCTGTGCAAAATGTACAAATGCAGAAAAAATAGCCTCAGAGGTTATTCATGAATTAAATATCGATGCACAAATAATCAAAGTGACCGATATTCAAGAAATAATGAAGTATGATGTAATGAGTACTCCCGCCATTGTAATTGACGAAAAAGTAGTTATTAAAGGTAGAGTTCCTTCAAAAGAAGAATTAACTGCCTTATTAATAGATAATTTTGCTAATACTGCTTGTTGTGCTGATAAAAACCCTGACACTTCAAATAAGTCTAATTGCTGTTAAAATTTAAAAAAATGTTATTTAAAACTATTGAAAATAAAATTGAATCATTAATCAAAGTAGATTCAATTTCAACCGAAAGAAAAGAAGAATTAGAACCTTTTATAGATTTTATTCAAGAGAAAGTCTCAAACAGTGCAACTATAAATCTTAACTTTATTTGCACGCATAATTCACGAAGAAGTCATTTGTCACAAGTATGGGCACAAGTTGCTTCGTACTATTATTGTATAAAAAATGTGCATTGTTATTCTGGTGGAACTGAAGCAACGGCTATGTTTCCAATGGCAGCTCAAACATTAACTTCCGCAGGTTTTCAAATTGTAAAATTATCAGAAGCAAGCAATCCGGTTTACAGTATTAAATATGCCGAAAACGAACACCCTATTATTGGTTTTTCTAAAATTTATGACAATAGCTTCAATCCGAAAAGTAAATTTGCAGCTATTATGACTTGTAACAATGCTGATGTTGGTTGTCCTTTTATTTCAGGAGCAGATGCACGAATTCCAGTAAAATATAATGACCCAAAAGCTTTTGATGATACGCCTCAACAAATAGAAAAATACGAAGAAAGAAGCAATCAAATAGCTTCAGAAATGTTATATGCTTTTTCTCAAATAAAATTGAAATAAATGAAAAAAAAATTAAGCTTTTTAGATAGTTACCTAACGCTTTGGATATTTATTGCAATGGCAATTGGAGTTGGAATAGGGTATTTTGCACCATCATTTCCGACATTGATAGATTCTTTAAGTAGTGGAACAACAAATATTCCAATTGCAATTGGATTAATTGTAATGATGTATCCACCTTTAGCAAAAGTTAATTACGCGTTGTTGCCAAAAGTGTTTAGAAATGTAAAAATATTGTCTATTTCTTTAGTGTTAAACTGGATTATTGGGCCAATTTTAATGTTTGTTTTAGCAATTACCTTTTTACAGGACTATCCTGAATATATGGTTGGGTTAATGTTAATAGGTTTGGCACGTTGCATTGCCATGGTGCTTGTCTGGAACGATCTTGCCGAAGGAAGTAGCGAATACGGTGCTGGTTTGGTGGCGCTAAATAGTATATTTCAAGTGTTTGCCTATAGTTTTTATGCCTGGTTATTTATCACTGTTTTACCTCCATATTTTGGTTTTGATGGTGCCATTGTAGATATTTCAATTGCCACTATTGCAGAAAGTGTTGCTATTTATTTAGGGCTACCTTTCTTATTAGGAATTGTTAGCAGAATTGTTTTGGTGAAATTAAAAGGGGAAGATTGGTATACAAATAAGTTTATCCCTACCATTTCACCCTTAACACTAATAGCTTTGTTATTTACAATTGTTGTCATGTTTTCTTTAAAAGGAGAATTAATTGTTGAAATCCCTATGGATGTGCTAATTATTGCTGTCCCATTGTTAATTTATTTTACCATCATGTTTTTGGTTGGCTTTATCACTACAAAAGCAATGGGAGCTAATTATAGCGAAACTGCTGCAGTTGCATTTACGGCTGCCGGAAACAATTTTGAATTAGCAATTGCAGTTGCTATTGCAGTATTTGGATTGAATTCCGGACAAGCATTTGCAGGTGTAATTGGGCCATTAGTTGAAGTGCCAGCATTAATTTTATTAGTTAGAGTTTCTTTTTGGTTGAAGAAGAAATACAACATGTAAAAATAGGTTGAAGTTGATAAAAGTCAGTTTCAATTCTAAATATCAATCGTACATTTACGATATAAGATGAAAAAATCAATAGAAGATATAGAATACAAAGAAGGCACTGAACTTTTAGCGCGATTTGCAAAAGCACTAGGTCATCCAACACGAATTGCCATTTTGAAGCATTTGGAAAATCAAAGTTGTTGTTTTACGGGTGATTTGGTTGAAATTTTTCCATTGGCACAATCCACTATTTCACAGCATTTAAAAGAGTTGAAAAATGCAGGTTTAATTCAAGGAGAGTTAAATCCTCCAAAAATTAAGTATTGCATTAATAAAGATAACTGGATAATTGCAAAGGAATTATTTAGTGATTTTTTTGAATGATTTTTTTTAACAAAGACATCGCTTATTTACGATATACATAAATTACAAAAATAATGAGTATTTCAATTAAAATTTTAGGAACAGGTTGTCCAAAATGCAAACAAACAACTGCATTAGTTCAGGAAGTTGTAAACGAAAATAATATCATAGCTACCATTGAAAAGGTAGAAGATATTATGGAAATTATAAATTATGAGGTAATGTCTACTCCAGCTATTGTAGTAAATGAAGAAGTTAAAATAAAAGGTAGAGTTCCTTCAAAAGAAGAAATTCTAGACATTTTAACTGGAAACGAAAAAACGAAAAACGAAAAAGGAGCAAGTGATTGCTGTTCAGGAACCAGTTGTTGCTAAACTATATTCAACATGTTTGATTGGATTCAAAAATTTGCTGATTGGGTAGTTTATGATTCCTTTGGGTTGATAAAAGGAAAACATTTACCCGAAGCGTTGAACTTTTTTATATACGACAGTATTAAAATTATGTTGCTGCTTTTTGTTATTATTTTTTTGATGGGAATTGTAAATAGTTATTTTCCTATTGAAAAAGTAAGAAATTTTCTTTCACGAAATAAATTATACGGTTTTGAGTACCTAATGGCTAGCCTTTTTGGTGTAGTAACTCCATTTTGTTCGTGTTCTTCAGTACCATTATTTATTGGTTTTGTAAGAGGTGGCATTCCTTTAGGTGTAACATTTTCTTTTTTAATTACCTCACCCCTGGTTAATGAAGTTGCTATAGGTCTTTTTTTAGGTCTTTTCGGACTTAAAATAACCATCATATATATTATCTCAGGAATTTTATTAGGAGTTATATCTGGCTTCATTTTAAGCAAATTTAAGTTGGAACGATATTTAACACCTTGGGTATTGCAAGTATTGGAAAATGCGCAACGTGAAGAAGCCATTTTTGAAGCAGAAAAAACACCATTTTTAAACCGATTACCAATTATTTGGGAAGAAGTAAAGAATATTTTAAAGGGTGTAATTCCATATGTAATTGTTGGTATTGCAATAGGAGGTCTAATGCACGGATATATTCCAGATGGTTTTTTTGAACAGTATATGGCAAGAGACAATATGTTTGCAGTTCCGGTTGCAACCATTTTAGCAGTGCCAATGTATATGAATGCTTCGGGAATATTACCAGTTGTTCAAGTGTTAGTTTCAAAAGGAATTCCATTGGGAACTGCTATTGCATTTATGATGGGAGTGGTTGGGTTATCGTTTCCAGAAGCTATGTTGCTTAAAAAAGTAATGACTTTTAAATTAATAGGAATTTTCTTTGGAGTAGTAACAGTTTGTATCATCATTTCAGGATATATATTTAATCTAATTTTTTAACCATTTAAATCATAAAAAATGAAACAATTATTAATTTTATCAATTAGCCTTTTTTTAGTTTCTTGCTCAGGAAAAGCTCAAAATAAAGAAACACAAAATCAAGTAAAGAAAAACACTATTGAAGTGTTTGATTTTCATACAACAAACAGATGTGTAACTTGTAAATCCATTGAAGAAAATACTAAATATACATTAGAAACTTATTTTGCTAACGAACTTAAAAACGGGAAAATAACTTTTAAAATTATAAATATTGATTTAAAAGAAAATGAAAATTTGGCTGAAAAATTTCAAGCTTCAGGTACTTCATTATTTTTAAATGTAATAGATGAGAAAAAAGAAAAACAGATTGATCTAACAAATTTCGCATTTACTTACGGTAAAAAACAAGACGAATTTTCTGAAAAACTAAAAGTTACTATTGAAAAAGAGTTGGCTAAAATTTAAATGGATTTTTTACAATCGTTATTAGAAAATTACACTTTTCCATTAGTGTCAGCATTTTTATTAGGGCTAATGACAGCGATTAGCCCTTGTCCGCTGGCTACCAATATCACGGCTACGGCATTTATTTCAAAAAACATTACTAGTAAAAAGAAAGTGTTTTTAAGTGGTGTTTTGTATTCGTTAGGAAGAGCTTTTAGTTATACAATAATTGGTTTAATACTATTTTTTGGCGCAAGCAAATTTCATATTGCAAGGTTTTTCAATCAAAACGGTGAGAAATATTTAGGGCCATTATTAATTGTAATTGGATTGATAATGTTGAATATTTTAAAATTAAACTTTTTAAATAAATTAAATTTCACTGAGAAATTGTCAGAGAAATTTCAAGGAAAAGGACTGCTAGGCTCATTTTTAATTGGAGCTGTTTTTGCTTTGGCATTTTGTCCCTATAGTGGAGCGTTATATTTTGGAATGCTAATTCCTATGACAATTTCAAGTGTAGACGGTTTATACTTGCCAATTGTTTTTGCATTTGGAACAGGTCTTCCAGTATTGCTATTTACATATTTACTGGCATTCGCAGCTGGAAGTGTAGGCGTTTTTTACAACAAAATAGCTACTATTGAAAAATTAATGCGCGTAATTGCAGGTATTGTTTTTGTACTTACAGGATTTTATTATGTATTGATTTTTGCAGGGTTTATTTAATTTATTAAATTAGCAAAAAAACTCGCTGATATGAAACTAGTTGACCAAATAAAAAGCGCTCCAGTCCAATCAAAAATTTTAATTATAGTTGTTATAATAGCCATTGTTTTTTATTCTTGTATTATCGTCTAATAATTTCAAATTTCTAAAACAAATACTTTTTTGGTTGCTTTATTAGCAATATATCAACTTGCTTTTAATTCATTTATAAATTTTATCAAATCCTCAATTTCAACGTGATCCATCATAATCACTTTGTACCAATTTTGGTTGCCGTTATGAGTATCGGGAACCAATCCAAATTTTTGAGCCAATGCTTCGGGTACATATTTAGACTTTAGTGTTACAATATTCATAAAAGGGTCTCTAAAGTATTCAATATTCAGATTGTCCATTTGATTACAAAACCATTCGGTTCTTAATAACAATGTGTTTATTTTTTCAAACCAGCCGTAATAACCATAACTAAAAAGTATCATCCAAACAGCAATTGCATTGGCACCTGACCGACTTCCAACAATGGTTAAATCCATTCCATCAACATATTGGGCTTCTTTGGTTAACACGTTTTCAATCAATCCCGTTCTACATAAAAAAACGCCCGTCCCGTAAGGAGCTTGTAACATTTTATGAGCATCAATTGTGATAGATGAAACGTGTGGGTTTTCAAAATTGATGGCAGATTGTCTGTTTGAAATCGGATAAATAAATCCGCCAAAAGCACCATCGACATGAATTTTAAATACCACCTTATGTTTGGTTAAAATTTCAGCATAAGTATCAGGATTGTCTACAGATCCAAACATAGTTGTTGCCATATTTGAAATAACCATAAAATATTTCTTTCCTTGGCTAATTAAATTTTTAACAATTGTATCTAATTCTTCAATAATAATTTCTCTTGAATTAAAATCAACAGGAATAGAAATTGTATCAACACTTAATAAATTTGAGCCTTTATGAACCGAATAATGCGTGTCTTCAGATGCTAAAATTACCATTTCATTCAATGAAGCATTGAATTGATTTTTGTATAAATTTCTATAAATCCATAGCGCTTGTATATTTGCTTCAGTACCGCCTGTTGCTATATAACCATCATATTCGTTTTCTTTGGCCTTAAAAATGTCAACAGCCAATACCTCAAGAACTTCGCGCTCTAATGCTTGAGATCCCTTAAATGCCTCCTCACTTTTTCCTAAAGTATGGCAACCAATATTATTTGGATTTGCTATAAACGACTTTAATAATGGAGAAACATCTAAAAACGACCCCGTTGTGTTAAACACATTTTCGTCTAATTTAGAAACAGGATAGCCTAAATACTTACTTGTTTGAAAATTCACATTGGCATCTAAAGCCTCGTCAATTCTTGCAATTAATTTTTCTTTTGAATATTTTTTCCAGTATTTCATTGGTGTTATTTTATATTATCAATAAAAAAAGACTTTTAAAGAGTCGTTTTTTAAATATTTCGCAAAAGTACATATTTTTTGTTAGTAATAGTGTGTTGAAGCGACCCATTTATTTCGAAATAAAGTCAAATTAAAATAGTATTTTTAGGTTTTAAACTACATCATTTTTGGAATTAGAAATTCAAATAAAGTCTTTACCAAATCAACCTGGCGTTTATCAGTATTACGATAAAAACGGGGTAATTTTATATGTTGGAAAAGCAAAAAATATAAAAAAAAGAGTCGCTTCTTATTTTACTAAAAATCACGATTACGGAAAAACAAAAGTTTTAGTAAAAAAAATATTCAGTATCAAACACATTGTTGTTAATACAGAAACAGATGCTTTATTGCTTGAAAATAACCTGATTAAAAAGTATCAGCCACGTTACAATGTAATGTTGAAAGACGATAAAACCTATCCGTGGATTTGCATTAAAAAAGAACGTTTTCCTCGTATTTTTTTAACTCGAAATGTTATAAAAGATGGCTCTGAGTATTACGGCCCTTATACTTCAGTAAGAACTGCTAAAGCACTGTTAGATTTAATAAAAGAGTTGTATTTATTACGCTCATGCAATTACGATTTAAGCGAAAAAAATGTTGAAAATGGTAAATACAGCGTTTGTTTAGACTATCATATTGGAAATTGTAAAGGACCTTGTGAGGGTTTACAAACTGAAGAAAATTACAATGATGATATTGTTGCAATTCGGAATATTGTAAAAGGAAATTTTAAAGAAGCTATCAAAGCCTTTGAGCATTTAATGATACAATTTTCAAATGAAATGGAGTTTGAAGAAGCGCAAACAATCAAAGAAAAAATGGATTTACTTGCCAATTATCAGGCAAAATCTACAGTTGTAAATCCATCAATTACAAATGTTGATGTTTTTTCAATTGTTTCAGATGAAAGTTATAGCTATGTCAATTTTTTTAAAATTTCAAATGGTGCAATTATTCAGTCTCATACTTCAGAAATAAAGAAAAAATTAAACGAAACCGACAAAGAATTATTAGAACTTTCTATTGTTGAACTCAGGCAACGCTTTAATTCACAATCTAAAGAAATTTATGTGCCTTTTGAAGTTGAATTGGGTGAAAACATAAAAGTTACAGTGCCTAAATTAGGTGATAAATTACGAATAGTTGAGTTGAGTATAAGAAATGCAAAATACTTTAGACAGGATAAATTAAAGCAAATTAAAATTGTTGATCCCGACAGACATGTGAACCGAATTATGGAACAAATGCAAAAGGATTTGAGGTTGACCAAACAACCTAGGCATATTGAATGTTTCGATAATTCAAACATACAAGGTACTCATCCAGTTGCAGCTTGTGTGGTATTTAGAAACGGGAAGCCAAACAAAAAAGAATACCGAAATTTTAATATAAAAACGGTTGAAGGACCTGATGATTTTGCTTCAATGGAAGAAGTTGTTTTTAGAAGATATAAACGGCTTCAAGAAGAAGGACAAGATTTACCCCAACTAATTGTAATTGATGGTGGAAAAGGACAATTGTCATCAGCTTTAAAAAGTTTAGATATTTTAGGATTGCGGCATAAAATTGCAATTATTGGTATTGCAAAACGTTTGGAAGAAATTTATTACCCGGATGATTCTGTGCCTTTGTATTTAGATAAAAAGTCTGAAACCCTCAAAATTATTCAGCAATTAAGAAACGAAGCCCATCGCTTTGGAATTACCCATCATAGAAATAAGCGAAGTAAAACTGCACTAAACAATCCGTTAGAACAAATTTCTGGTATTGGTGAACAAACTGTTGTATCTTTATTAAAACATTTTAAATCGGCAAAAAGGATTTCAGAATCATCGTTTGAAGATTTGGAAAAGTTGGTTGGAAAATCAAGAGCAACCAAAGTTTATGATTATTACCAAAAGAACAAGTTTATATGAAAAAGGCTTTATTCATAGTTTTTGCACTTTTCACAAGTTTGCTGTTTTCACAGGGAATCTGTGAGAAAAAAGACATTAAAGTAGGCTTGGTTCTTAGTGGTGGAGGCGCTAAAGGGTTTGCTCATGTTGCTGTTTTAAAAGTTTTAGAGGAGGCTGGCGTTAGAGTAGATTATATTGGAGGCACAAGCATGGGTGCAATTGTCGGCGGTTTATATGCGGCTGGATATAGTGCAACTGAATTAGATTCTATTATTAGAATTATAGATTTTGATCAAATCTTGTCTAATAATACTCCCCGTAAGTCTAAACCTTTTTATGAAAAAGACGATGGTGAAAAGTATGCTTTAACCTTGCCTATTAGAAAACGAAGCGTTGGTATTCCAATAGCCATGTCTGAAGGCCAAAATGTACTTAATTTATTAACTGAATTAACCCAACATGTAAATAACATTCATGATTTCAATAAACTTCCAATACCTTTTTTATGTATTGCCACAAATTTAGAAACTGGTAAACAAGAAATTTTAAATCAAGGGTTTTTACCATTAGCTATGAAAGCAAGTGGCTCATTACCAACATTATTAGCTCCAGTTGAAATTGAAGAAAAACTTTTAACTGATGGAGGTGTTGTGAATAATTTTCCTGTTGAAGAAGTAAAAGCAATGGGACCCGATGTTATTATTGGCGTAGATATTCAAAGTGGTTTAGACAGTAAAGAAGAATTAAATTCTGCTTTGAAAATATTAAATCAAATAGTTGGTTTTCAAATGCATAAAACACTAGACTATAAATACAATATGGTTGATTTGTTGATTAAACCTAATTTAAATGAATACAGTGTGCTTTCATTTGATAAAATTAATGAAATCATGAGGCAAGGAGATTCTGCTTCAAGAGCTAATATGAAACAAATATTAAACATTGCAAAGTGCCAAACAAAAGTAAAAACAGCACAAAAAAAGACTTCAGATTTTAAAAAAATTCATATTTCAAAAATTGAAATTACTGGAAATAAACATTATACAAGATCGTATATTTTAGGTAAGTTAAATTTAAAACAAAAAGACTCAACAAGCTATAAAAGTTTAATTGAAAGCGTCAATAATTTATCGGCAACAGGTAATTTTGAAATTATTCAATATGAAATCGATGAAAGTGATGATGGGAATATTGTAAAATTTAATGTAAAAGAAACAGATGTTTCTAACCTTTTAAAATTAGGCATTCATTATGATGACTTATATAAAACTGGTGTTTTATTAAATCTCACATCTAAACACATGTTATTCAAAAATGATATATTTTCTGCAGATATTATTTTAGGTGATAATTTGCGTTATAATTTGAATTATTTTATTGACAATGGTTTCTCTTGGAGTTTTGGGTTAAAACTTCGTTATAATACTTTTAATGAAAACATAAAAGTTATTTCAGAAACTACAAATAAAATAAATTTAGACTATGAAGATTTTACAAATCAGGCTTATATGCAAACTGTTTTTAGTCGGAAATTTGCTATTGGAGCCGGAATAGAACAAAAAAGGGTAATAGCTTCAACCGAAACTATTAATTCATATGAAGGCGCAATTTATGATTCTGCAAACAATAAATTGTATTTTGATAAATCTAATTATTTTAACTTATTTGCATATTTAAAATTAGATACTTACGATAAAAGTTATTTCCCAAAAGAAGGCTTATTTTTAGATGCTGGTATGTTATATTATGCGACTTCTTCAGATTTCACTGATACTTTCAATCCTTTTTCTCAACTGAAAGCAAATTTTGGAATTGCTGCTACTATTTTTAACAAGTTAACATTTCAATTTATTTCTGAAGCAGGACTAACACTAGGCGAGAATGAAAATAGAGCTTTAACTTTTAATGTGGGTGGTTATGGCGAAAATTTTATCAATAATTTTATACCATTCTTCGGGTATGATTTTGCAGAACTTGAAGGCGATGGGTTTTTAAAATCAGGATTAACGTTAAGATATGAGTTTATTAAGAAAAATTATTTTTCTTTAACAGGAAACTACGCAAGAGTTGATGAAGATATATTTAATGAAGGAAAGATATTTGAAAACACCATGTCAGGTTATATGGCTGGCTATGGTTTAGAAACCTTTTTAGGGCCTGTAGAAGTACATTATACTTGGTCGCCAGACCATAAGGAGAATTACTGGTATTTTAATGTTGGGTTTTGGTTTTAAAAAAAGCCCTGCAATTAAGCAGGACTTTTATAGATATTGTTTGATTGCCTTATTCAAGAATTTCACCGGCAGTATTGGTGAAATCAAATCTTAAATATTGGTAAGCATCTCTTGGTAAAATTTTGATCCACTTTCTGTATTTTGCAAACCATCTTTGTTGCATAGATGGAATTCCTTTTTTTAAATAAGCAGCAATAAAAGGATGTGTATTTAAAATAATCTTTTTATGCTCCTTTAAAATAATAAGTTTGTCTAGTTCCGCTTCAATTTTATCAATTAATACAATTGGAGCCTCAACTTCACCTTCTCCACTTGGATTAGGCTCATGTGTTTTAATAACCAACTCAGGTCTAACTCGTTGTCTAGTAATTTGAACCAATCCAAACTTACTTGGTGGTAATATTTTGTGCTTTGTTCTATCAAATGCCATTTCCGCTTTTAAGTGATCATAGAGTTTTTGTCTATGTTCTGGCAAGTGCATGTCTATAAAATCAACAACAATAATACCTCCCATGTCGCGTAATTGTAATTGTCTGGCAATTTCTGATGCCGCAATTAAATTAACTTCAAGCGCAGTATCGGCTTGCGATGCTGCTTTGTTTGAGCGGTTACCACTATTTACATCAATTACATGAAGCGCTTCAGTATGTTCAATCACTAAATAAGCACCTTTACTCATAGAGACTGTACGCCCAAATGATGTTTTTAACTGACGTTCAATTCCGTATTTTTCAAAAACAGGAACCTTAGAATCATATAATTTTACAATGCCCTCTTTCTCTGGAGCAATTTCTTGTAAATATTCTTTAGTTTCTATAAACATAGTTTCATCATTAGTGATAATGCTTGTAAAAGAATCATTAAACAAATCTCTTAAAATTGAAGAGGCTCTATTTAATTCACTTAATACTTTCACGGGTGTTTGTTGTGCCTTAATAGTTCTTATTTTTTTGCACATAACAACCCATCTTTCTAAAGAGTTTTGTAAATCTTTATCTAAATCTGCAACTTTTTTATTTTCAGCTACAGTTCTAACAATAACCCCAAAACCTTTAGGTTTAATGCTTTTTATGAGTCTCTTTAATCGTTCCTTCTCATCAGTGTCCATTATTTTTTGTGAAACNGAAACTCTATCTGAAAAAGGAACCAAAACAAGATATCTACCTGCTATTGAAATTTCGGAACTCATACGAGGTCCTTTAGTAGAGATAGGCTCTTTTACAATTTGAACTAATAAATTTTGACCTGTTTTTAAAACATCAACGATGCTACCATCTTTGTCAATGTCATTTTCTAAATGGAAATTTTTTAAAGTGTAATCTTTAATTTTACCTGAACTAATGCCTTTTATAAATTTATTTAAAGAATTTAACTGCGCTCCTAAATCATGATAGTGTAAAAAACCATCTTTAGGAAAACCAACATTTACAAATGATGCATTTAACCCGGCTAATACTTTTCCAGATTTCGCTAAAAAAATATCTCCTACCGAGAATTTATTTTCATTTGATTCGTTGTTTAGTGCTGTTAATCTGCCATCTTTTAATAAGGCAAAATCAATATCAGAGGAGTTCGATCTAATAATTAATTCTGTTTTCACTCTGAATTGTTTTTATGTCCAAATAATATATTTGAACTATTTATAATAAATTTCAGGTTTTACCCAACAATATTTGCAGTATGCAAATATCTATTTCAATGAACTTTTTAATTAAAGAAAAAGTAAGCTTAGCTTACTTTTTCTTTTTGTGTCTATTTGCTCTCGCTCTTTTTTTACGTTTGTGAGTAGAGATCTTTGCTCTTTTTCTTTTTTTACCACTTGGCATAATAAATGTTGTTTTGTGTTAATAATTTTTTGCTACCTACTACTTAACAGCTACTTTGCCTTTTACACCTTCAACAAATACTTTTGCTGGTTTAAATGCAGGAATGTTGTGTGCAGGTATTTTAATTGTAGTATTTTTTGAAATGTTTCTTCCAGTTTTTTCAGCACGTGTTTTAATTATAAAACTACCAAATCCTCTTAAATAAACATTATCACCTTGTTCTAGTGAGTTTTTTACCTCTTCCATAAACGCTTCAACAGTTGTTAAAACATCTGCTTTTTCTATCCCAGATTTGTCTGAAATATTCGATACGATTTCTGCTTTCGTCATTTCTATTATTGTTATATATGTTATTATAAAATTAAGACGGCAAATATATGATATAATAATCAAAATCAAAAAGTTAATTCATTAAAATTTAATCATTTAAAAGATGTATCATTGTGTTTTACAATAAATGGAATGAGTTTTTCTAATACACTAGCCTACTGGTACTTACATAATAAAAGGGATTTGCCCTGGCGTAACACTACAAACCCTTATTATATTTGGTTGTCGGAAATTATTTTACAACAAACAAGAGTTGACCAAGGAATGGCGTATTATTTTAAGTTTATAGCGCAATTTCCAACCATAAATAACTTAGCATTGGCCTCTGAAGAACAGGTTTTAAAACTTTGGCAAGGATTGGGTTATTATTCAAGGGCAAGAAACTTACATTTTTCAGCAAAATACATAGTTAACGAACTCGATGGAATATTTCCAAATACTTATAATGACTTGATTAAACTTAAAGGTGTTGGTGATTATACAGCATCAGCCATTGCTTCAATTTGTTTTAATGAAGCAACAGCAGTTGTTGATGGAAACGTTTATAGGGTGCTTGCCCGCTATTTTGGAGTTTTTACACCTATTAATATATCAAAGGGGATAAAAGAGTTTAAAACCCTTGCTCAAGAATTAATTGACCCATCAATTCCCGGAACACACAACCAGGCAATTATGGAGTTTGGTGCTCGAATGTGTAAACCTCAAAATCCAGATTGTGAAATTTGCCCGTTGAATTCAAGTTGTATTTCGCTGTCTTCAAATTCAATAAAAGAACTTCCCGTAAAAGAAAATAAATTAAAAATTAAAAAGCGATTTTTTAATTATTTGGTAATTCAAACTCCAAACAATAAAACAAAAATTGTACAGCGTAAAAAGGGAATTTGGTTGAACTTATATGAATTTCCATTGGTAGAAACATCAAATGAAATTGATGAAAAAGAATTGATTCAGCATAAATATTTTGATGAATTGTTTGAATCTAAATCAACTTCAATAAAGCTTTTTAACAACGATGTGATTATACACAAATTAACACATCAACATATTAATACAAAATTTTGGATTGTAAACACATCCGAATCATCAAATTTTACAACAAACTGGAATGAAATTCATACGTTTCCAGTTTCAACATTGGTAGATAATTTTTTAAAGCATTTTAAAACAAACTAAATTTTTTAGTACTTTTGATAATTAATCTTTTTTTTATAAAAATGGCTGGCACAGTTAACAAAGTAATTCTAATAGGGCACTTAGGTGACGAGGTGAAAATGCACTATTTTGATGGAGGCAATGCTATTGGACGCTTTCCTTTAGCAACAAATGAAATTTTCACAAATAAACAAACAGGTGAAAGAGTAACTACTACAGAGTGGCACAACATTGTTGTACGAAATAAATTAGCCGAAATTTGTGAAAAATATTTAAGCAAAGGCGATAAGATTTATTGTGAAGGACGCATAAAAACACGCCAGTGGGAAGGTGAAGATGGAGTAAAAAGATATACAACCGAAATTCACGTAGTTGATATGACTTTTTTAACTACCAAAAAGGAATTAAGCACTCCAAAGCAAGACACACCACCTCCAATATCTGTTGAAAAACCAAAACAAGAAACTTCAACAAATAATACTGTTGAAGACGATGATTTACCATTTTAAGTTTAATTAAATTAAAAGCAATTGGATCCTGAACCCTCATTTTTATTTATTCTTTTATTCGAAAGTTTTAATTATTGGCTTTTTTTAAGCGTAGGTGTATTGTTTTTTTTATTGCTGCTTTCAGCATTGATTTCTGGAGCTGAAGTCGCTTTTTTTTCATTATCACAAGTTGAATTAGACAAAGCCTTAGCGTCAAAATCAAACAATCAAAAAACGGTGGTTAACTTGCTAAAAAATCCGCAAAAATTATTAGCAACCATTTTAATTTCAAACAATTTTATCAATATTTTAATTGTTTTAATTTTCGCTTATATCGGTGAAACCGTTTTTAAAAATATAACACCTCTAGTTCTAAAATTTTTAATTGAAGTAGTTTTAGTTACTTTTTTAATTTTATTATTTGGCGAAGTTTTACCAAAAGTTTATGCTTCTCGAAATGCTTTGAAATTTGCTTCGATAATGGCTTTGCCAATAAAAATATTAAATTCAACACTTACAATAATCAGTTTACCTTTAATGAGTTTAACCAATTTTATCGAAGCTAAATTGGGTAAAAAGAAATCTAATTTATCCGTTGAAAAATTATCTCAGGCATTAGAATTAACTTCTGATAAGGCTACTACTAAGGATGAACAGAAAATTTTACAAGGAATTGTTAACTTCGGAAATACAGAGACAAGTGAAATAATGATTCCTCGTATGGATATTTTTGCAATATCCGATAATGAATCTTTTAACGATGTAGTTTCAAAAATTGCAGAAAAAGGATATTCAAGAAACCCCGTATATCACGAAAATGTTGATGAAATTGTGGGCGTTTTGTATGCAAAAGATTTATTACCATTTTTAAATAAGAAAGATTTTAATTGGCAAAAATTAATTAGAGAACCCTATTTTGTACCTGAAAATAAAAAATTAGACGATTTATTAAAAGAGTTTCAGGAAAAGAAAAATCATTTAGCCATAGTGGTTGATGAATATGGTGGCACTTCTGGAATTGTTGCTTTAGAAGATGTAATTGAAGAAATTGTTGGAGATATTAATGATGAATTTGATGATGATGACAGTTCTTATTCAAAAATTGATGAACATAATTATATTTTTGAAGGAAAAACTAATTTAAAAGATTTTTATAAAATTCTTAATATAACAAACACCCCAATATTTGAGGAAAAACAAGGTGAATCTGAAACAATTGCTGGATTTGTTTTGGAAATTTACGGAAAATTCCCAAAGAGAAATGAAATAATTAAGTTCCAAAATTATTCATTTAAAATTGAAGCCATGGATAAAAAACGAATTAATAAAATCAAGGTTACAATTCATTAAAATTAAAGCTAAAATTATAATGAAAAACTTAATTGCCCTTTTTATTTCAACCCTGCTTTTCCTTTCTTGTAAAAATGAATCTTTACCAAAACCGAAACCATATTTAAAATTACAATACCCGGAAAATGCTTATGTAAAAGCAACTTCTCAATGTCCTTATGGTTTTGAAATTTCTAAATATGCCATCATTAATGTTCAAAATAATTGCTGGGCTAAAATAGAATACCCAAATTTAAAAGCCACAATTCATCTAACCTACAGAAGTATTGATGGCAATAATTTAAATGAAATCTTAAAAGAAGTTGAAAAACTTACATTTGAACATACCGTAAAAGCAGACGCAATAAGTGACCGCCCTTATGATAATTTTCAAAAAAAAGTTTATGCGAAATTGTACAATGTTGATGGAAATGTAGCTACCAACCTGCAGTTTAGAGCAACCGATAGTTTAAAACATGTGCTTTCAGGAGCTTTGTATTTTTATGCAAAACCAAATTACGATTCAATTGCACCTGCAATAAAGTATATCGAAAAAGACATAGTACATTTAATTGAAACTTTAGAATGGCAATAAATGAAAGCAAGTATTTATAAATATAATAAAACAATAAGAATTTGGCTTTTAATAGGTTTATTAATGCTCATTGGGCAAGTTATTTTAGGTGGAATTACCCGTCTAACTGGATCAGGACTTTCAATAACTAGCTGGGATATTGTAACCGGTGTTGTACCACCTTTAAATGATGAAGAATGGTTACAGGCTTTTGAAGCTTATAAAGAAACCCCACAGTTTCATAAAATTAATTCAACATTCAATGTTAAAGATTTTAAGTTTATTTATTTCTGGGAATATTTTCACAGACTTTGGGTAAGAGCCTTAGGGTTTATATTTTTAATTCCTTTTTTGATTTTTATAGCTAAAAAACAAATTGATTTATATCTAGTTAAACGTTTAGGGTTGGTTGTACTTTTAACAATTTTAACGGCTTCAGCTGGATGGATTATGGTACAAAGTGGCTTAATAAACAGGCCTTGGGTAAATGCTTATAAATTAACCATCCATTTTATGTTGGCGCTTTTTGTTATTTGGGCTATGGTTAAAACTGTAGCTGATGTTTATAATTTTGGAACTTCAAAAAAATTCACTTCAAACACAATTATACCAATAACTATTACAATAACTTTAGTTCAAATGATTTTTGCCGGCTTAATGGCGGGAATGCGTGCAGGTTTATATTATCCTAGTTGGCCTGATATGAACGGTGAACTAATACCAGCTGTTTTATTAAATGGCACTCATTGGAATTGGGGAAATATGATTAATTACGACAGTTATTTATTTGCACCTGCATTGGTCCAATTTACACATAGAATATTAGCTTATATTTTGCTGGGAATAACAATTTATATGTTTTTTGAATTAAAAAATAAGGTAGCGTTATTTTCTAAAAAATGGCTAAATATAACTATGCTATTACTTTTACTTCAAGTGGTGTTAGGAATTTTAACCGTATTAAATGTCGCTGGTAAAATTCCACTATTTTATGGAGTAAGCCATCAGTTGGTTGGATTGCTTTATTTTATGAGCTTATTATTTTTAAAATATTCATTAAGAAAAATAAAGGCATAAAAAAAAGCTTCAATAATTTGAAGCTTTATTTTTTTGATTGGAGTATTAAGAATTACTCAGCAACAACTGCTAAGCTATCAACAGCTACTTCAACTGCTAAAGAGTCAACAGCAACTTCTTCTACTTCTACTACTTCAATAACTTCTTCTTGAACTTCTTCTACTTTTGGAGTTTCTTTACAAGAAATAACAAATACGCTTACTAAAGCGATTGCTAATAAAAATTTAATTTGTTTCATGATTTTTAGATTGATTTTTATTCGAGTACAAATTAACAACAAAATATTTATATTATTACAAATAATAATTCAATATTTTTTTCAAATTTTATTTGGAACTCATGTTTTGTTGATTTTTTTTTTTTTTTTTTTTTTTTTTTTTTTTTTTTTTTTGAAAATTCAATAAAAATGGAGCTTTTTAAATTATTTTGTAATTTTTATAGTGAAATTAATAAAATGGCAAAAGATGTTAAAAAATGAAAAAAATGTTGGTTTAGGGCTATTTTTAACATTCATTTTTAATGAAAATTGACAGATTTAGTCTTTTTTTAAGACAAATTAGTTTGAAAAGTTTGCTGTCAAATCAAAAAAGTTTCTTAAAAACGCTAACTCCGTATTAAAAGTTTCAATTTTTTTATGAAGAAATACTATCTTTTAGTATTTCAAGCAAAGGTTTTGTATTGGTTACAGAATACAAATCACCTCCTGCAATTCCGTTAATTTTAGCCACAATCTCTTTTTCAGATATTTTATTTTCATCAAAAGTAAATTGTCCTGTTTTAGATTCAAAACTAACTTTAGAATAGGTAACACCATTAACCTTTGATAACTTTGATTGTATGGTTCTTGCACATCCAATTTCACAAGTCATACCTTCAATTTCAACTTCAATACTTTTATAACTGGCTACTTTGCTTTCTGTATTTTCATTTTCAGGTTGGTTAACACTTTCCTTTTTTGTTTCAGAACAAGAAAATAACAAAAGTAAAAAAACGAATAGGCTTATTATTTTATTCATAAAACATATTTTTTGGTATATGTGTAAAAGTATAAACTAATCATATAAATTCCGAATAATTATTAGACTTTTGTGTTTTCAATTTTAATATGGAACAAAAACAACTACGCTGGTTTTACCTTATAATTCTTTCATTAGTTTGGGGAAGTTCATTTATATTAATGAAAAAATCACTACTTGGCCTAACTCCAATACAGGTTGGTGCTTTGCGAATTGTAATAACGGCGGTTTTTTTATTGTTGATTGGTTTTAAAAGTGTGCTTAAAATAAACAAGCGTCATTGGTATTATTTAATGCTAAACGGAGTAATTGGAAATTTTTTTCCAGTTTTTTTATTTGCATTTGCCATTGAACATATTGATAGTGCCATTGCTTCAATATTAAATGGTTTAACACCTTTAAATACTTTAATATTTGGTGCTGTGATTTTTGGTTTTGGCTTTAAAAGAAATCAGTTAATAGGTGTTTTGGTGGGTTTGTTAGGAACAGTAATGCTTATTTTAAAAGGTGCTGAAATTAATCCTAGTCAGAATTATGCCTATGCTGGTTTAATTTTATTTGCCACGGTTTGTTATGCTTTAAATGTGAATATTATAAAGAAGTATTTACACGACTTAGATGCTTTAAGTATTACTGTTGGTAATTTTATTATTTTACTTGTTCCAGCTTTAATAGTATTGTGGTTTTCTAATTTTTTCACAACTTTTGAATTTACCGAAACTGGAACTTCATCATTAATTTATATAACAATTTTATCCATTTTCGGAACCGGTTTGGCTAAAATATTGTTTAATAAATTAATTAAAATCTCGACGCCTATATTTTCTTCTTCGGTTACTTATTTAATACCGATTGTAGCTATATGCTGGGGAGTTTTTGACGGTGAAAAAATTACATTGTATCAGTTTGTTTCTGGCTTAATTATTTTATTTGGTGTTTACTTGGTGAATAAAGCCAAATAAAAAACGACCCAATTTCTTGAGTCGTTTTAACACTTTTATTTTAAAATTATTTATTGAAAATCACTTTCTGAAACACCTTCATTAATTTTAGCATCAACCAATGTAAAAGTAACAACCTGAGGTCCTAAATTTCCTGTTTTTGTAACTGGGAATTTTACACCATTAAACTCCTGATAATCATCATAGTTTGATTCCTGGTTTTGAGTTTGTCCTTGCGTAGAAATAGTTTGCATTTCTTTCATTTTCAAACCCGTTTCAACATCAAAATAAATAGCGGTTGAAACAATCTCACCTTTGGTTGAAATTACGTACATATCTTTACCATCAACATTTTCAATTCCTGTTAAAATAGAATTTTCATTAGCCAACAGCCCAATTTCAGGAAAAGTTCCCAATGTGTAATTCATTTCGCTCGCCATTGCCGGTGGTAATGGTTGTTTGTTCATTGTTACGGCATCTTTGGTCATTATAATTTTGGCTACTACATTGCCACCCATGCTCATTTCATTTGCATACTTTTCAGCTGTTCTTCTCTCGGTAGATAAAACAATACTTCCCATTGCTTCTGCTTCATAAGTGGTTAAAGTACTAGTAAGTGTTTTAATTTTGTCGAGTCCACCAATTGCTTTAAAATATGCGTCAATTACCGTTTGTTTGGTTACGCCTGCTGGAATTGCATTTGATGTTTCGGTAGCGTTCGCAGCAGCAGCAGTAGCTTTTAGAATAGACTCTTCAGTTGGTTTAAAAACTACTTCGTAAGTTTTAGTATTTGTAACTAAATTTTTAGTAAACTTTTGGATATCTTTTGCGGTGATACTATTAACAATTTTTTCAAAATTTTCAGAAGCATTCATATTATAATCTTCACGATAAAAGTTTGTTAATAAACTCATTTCGTATCTGTTATAATTTTTTTGATCCTCTCTTTCTTTTTTATAATTTGTTAATGTTTTATCAAGATCTAATTGTTGAATTTCACCGTTTGCTATTTTTTTAATTTCAGTGTGAACAATACCAACAAGTTTTTCAACTTTATCTGGATCACAATCAAATGACACAGATATAGAAGCTTCATTTACCGGTCTTTTAGACAATGAACTTCTAGCAGAAGCACCATAAGTTCCTCCTTCTTCTTCTCTAAGGGTCTCGGTATATCTTAATTGAAGAATATCTCCTAAAGCTTTTGCAAGCATCGCATTTTTTAAGGAGTATTTCATATCGTTTTTATACGAAATTCTTACAGAACTTTTAGGGTCTTCCATTTTAAGAAAAATATCTTTATCTATAGTATTTGAAACCCAATTAACAGAATTGTCTTTCCACATTTCCATTTCTTGGTTTGTTTCTAAACTAGCAATATATTTTTCTAATAATGGTTTTAAATTTTCTTTTTCAACATCTCCAACAATAAAAAATTCGAAATCAGCTGCATTTTTAAAGCGCTCTAAATAAATAGCTTTAGATTTTTCAAATGACATTTCATCTACCAATTCTTGATTAAAAATACGTTCTGTTGGGTGGTTATTTCCATAAAGCGTAGTTGTTAAACTATCATTCATTTTTTCACCAATATTCTCGCTTCTTCTAATAAGGTAGTTCTTAACATTTTCCATTAAAACTTTATATGCATCTTCGTCAAAACGAGGTTTTTCAAATGTTAAATAAACCATTTGAAGCATTGTTTCAACATCTTTTGTTGAAGATGACCCTGAAACGCTTTCAGATAAATCGCTGATAAGAACTGATGTAGATGCCGTTTTTCCTGCAAGTACTTTAGGTAAGTCTGTTCTTGAAAAATCTCCTAAACCAGAAAATTGAGCTAATCCTGTTGTTAACGCTGCAGATGCTAATAAAGAATCATCTAATAATGAATTTCCACCATAACTTACAGCGTTTAATTTTACATCATTTTCGTTTTTATCAGCAAATTTGTAATGCACTTTAATTCCGTTACTTAGTGTAAAAGTAGTTGCCTCAATTTCTTTATTAATTTTTTCTGAAACTATTTTACCTTCAATTATAGTTACACCAGAAATTAATGTTTTTCCACTGAAAGAATCTTTATAAGCAGTTATTGAATTATCATTCTCTACTTCGTTAATAATTGCTAAAGCGCCATCTTTAGTTAAATTATTATTTCCTTTTACACCAGTTACAATAACAGCTCTATTATTTTTGGTGTATAGTGGTTTTAATAAATTATTAACCTCCTCTATATCAAGATTTTCAAATATGTTTTTAGCAATATCATATTCTCCAGCAAGATCCGTCATTGTTTCATTCTCAAGGTAGTTTTGCTGAATTGTTCTAATAATTCTTCCATGAGAAATATCGTTTATTTTAGCAATTTGAGTTTCGTAATTATTTTTAATCTCTGCAATTGTTCTAGTTATTTCTGCCTCAGTAAAACCAAATTTAACTGCTCTGTTTAACTCTGTTAAAGCAGCTTTAAAAGCTTCTTGCTGTTGGTTTGGTTTTGGATATACTGCAAGACTAAGTTGTTTTTTTGTTCTTACAAAATCTCCATAATTAAAACGTGCTGCCATAAAAGGAGCATCTGGTTTTTCAGTTATTTCACTTATTCTAGAAGATAACATAGTGCGAACCATTCTAATAATTAATGATTCTTTTAAATCTTTAACCGTTTGGTCTGCTAATGACCTAGGGTGATTGATACTAAATGAAATATTAGAAGTTGTTACTTCTTCATCCATAGCAACTGTGAATAACATTTCTTCGTTATCAGGAATTTCAACTAAAAAACGTTCTTTTGGGTTTTCTACAGCTGGAATATTTGAAAATTGTTTGATAATTTTTTGTTCAACTTCATCAACATCAATATCACCAACTACCGCAATAGCCTGTAAGTCAGTTCTGTACCAGTCATGGTAGAAATCTCTTAAAGATTTGTATTCAAATCCTTCTACTATATTCATTAAACCAATTGGTAATCTTTCTGAGTATTTAGAATTACCAAACATAACTGGAAGTGATTGTTGTAGCACTCTCATTTGTCCATTTTGTCTCGTTCTCCATTCTTCTTTAATTACACCTCTTTCAGCATCAATTTCTTCATCTGTAAGTAATAGATAGTTAGACCAATCATTTAATATTAATAGTGAAGTATCAATTAAACCATCTTTAGTAGGAATATTATCTAAATTATATACAGTTTCATCAAAAGAGGTATATGCATTAATATCTTTTCCAAATACAGCACCGTGTTTTTGAAGGGTGTTTAAAATACCTTTTCCAGCAAAGTTTTTTGTTCCATTAAATGCCATATGTTCTAAAAAGTGAGCCAAACCTTGTTGGTCGTCATTTTCTAATACGGAACCTACATTTTGAATTATATAATAACTGGCAACATTTTTAGTTACATCAGTATTATATATATAATAGGTCATTCCATTTTTTAAGACCCCTTTTTTAATTTTTTGATTAACAGGTAATGGGTCTTCTAAATTTACTTTTTGTGCAAAAANACTTACACTTAAAAAAAGTGCGATAAAGCTCAGGTAATACATTTTTTTCATTTTCATGAATGTTTTTTAAATTAATAATTGCGTATTGGACGCTGTTTTTATTTGTTTGTTACAATAATTAAATTTAAGTTTTTTTGTTGAAATAGCTCAAATTAAGCACTAATTAAAGAAATTTAGAATCAATATTAATAAGAGTCTGTTTTAGTTAAATTAAGTTGTTCAAAATGAGGCTTTTCTTTGTTTTAAAAATGTTTTGCGGAGTAAGAAAAAAACTTTATATTTGCACCCGCCTTAATTGAAAAGGTGAATTAATTAATAAAGCGAATAAAAAACAATACTTATGTATGCAATTGTAGAAATAGCAGGGCAGCAGTTTAAAGTAGCAAAAGACCAAAAGGTTTATGTACACCGCTTACAAGAAGAAGAAGGAGCAAAAGTTTCTTTTGATAAAGTTCTTCTTTTAGAAAGTGAAGGTACTGTAACAGTTGGCGCCCCAGCTATCCAAGGAGCCGAAGTAACGGCAAAAATCTTAGGTCACCTTCAAGGTGATAAAGTTATCGTTTTCAAAAAGAAACGTAGAAAAGGATACAGAAAAAAGAATGGTCATCGCCAGGCTTTAACTGAAATTCAAATTGAAACTATCGCAGCAAGCGGTGCAACAAAAAAAGCACCAGCTACAAAAGCAGCTCCAAAAACTGAAAAAGTTGAGGCGCCAAAAGTTGAAGCAGCTTCTGATGATTTAAGTTCAATGACAGTTGCAGAATTAAAAGCTTTAGCTAAAGATAAAGGTATTGAAGGATACACTTCTTTAAAGAAAGCTGAATTAATTGAAGCATTAACTAAATAAGAACCAAAATTTTAAAACCATAACATCATGGCACATAAAAAAGGAGTAGGTAGTTCGAAGAACGGTAGAGAATCAGAATCGAAACGTCTAGGAGTAAAAATATTTGGTGGACAAGCTGCAATTGCAGGTAACATTATCATCCGTCAAAGAGGTACTTCTCACCATCCAGGTGAAAATGTATATATGGGAAAAGATCATACTTTACACGCAAAAGTGGATGGTTTGGTGAAATTCCAAAAGAAAAAAGACAACAGATCTTATGTTTCTATAGTTCCTTTTGAAGCTTAAGAAATAGATTTAATAAAATTGAAACTCTCAAACCTAAAAGTTTGGGAGTTTTTTTATACCCATATTTTGTACCTTTGCAAACTATGTACTTTATATATAACATACTTATTTTAATAGCTGCTTTTGGTTTAAAAATAGTAGCACCTTTCAATAATAAAATAAAACTTTTTGTTGAAGGCAGATCTTTAACCTTTTCAAAGTTAACTACTGCCATTTCAAAGGAAGATACGGTTATTTGGATGCATTGTGCCTCATTAGGTGAATTTGAACAAGGAAGACCAATTATTGAAAAGTTAAAAGTACAATACCCAACATATAAACTGGTAGTTACTTTTTTTTCGCCTTCTGGTTATGAAATTCGAAAAAATTATGAAGTTGCTGATGTTGTTTGCTATTTACCTTTGGATTCTAAAAAAAATGTGAAACAATTTTTAACGGTTGTTCATCCCACATTGGCCATTTTTGTAAAATATGAATTTTGGCCCAACATCTTAAAGGAGCTTCAAAACAGAGAAGTTAAAACCATTTTAGTGTCAGGTATTTTTAGAGAAGATCAGGCTTTTTTTAAATGGTATGGTGGTTGGATGCGTAAATCATTAACTGCATTTTCGCACTTTTTTGTACAAGATAAAAATTCTAAAAAATTATTAGAAAGTGTTCATTTTCAAAATGTTACTTTGAGTGGTGACACTCGTTTTGATCGTGTTTATGAAATCACAAAACAAAACAACACAATCGATTTTATAGCTGAGTTTAAAAACAATACCTATACACTTGTTGCTGGAAGTACCTGGAAAGAAGATGAAGATTTGTTAGTAGAATATATCAATAATAAAGCTTCCAAAAATGAAAAATTTATCATTGCGCCGCATAATATCAAAGCAAAAGCAATTGAAGAATTAAAAAACTCAATTTCTAAAAAAACTGTTTTATTTTCAGAAAAAGAAGATGAAACTCTAAAGAATTTTCAAGTTTTTATTATTGATACTGTTGGTATTTTAACAAAAATTTACAACTATGCAAACATTGCCTATGTTGGTGGTGGTTATACAAAATCTGGTATTCATAATGTATTAGAACCCGCAACTTTTGGAGTTCCAATTCTTATTGGTCCAAATTATCAAAAATTCAATGAAGCTATTGAATTGGTGGAAAATAAGGCTTGTTTTGTAGTTGATAATTCTCAAAAATTATCCGTACTTTTAGACGAATTTTATCAAGACAAACAAAAACGGAAACTCGCAGGTAGCAATGCGCTTAATTACGTTAAAAATAAAACCGGTGCTACTTCAAAAATTTTAAATTTTATAAAATGATTAGAGAAAAATTAAATAACTATTATTCATTTGTGTTTGAAAAAGAATTATTAGATGAAATTGAGCAAGTTGGCACCTATAAAAAATTGCGTGAAAATGAACTATTAGTAGATTTAGGTGATCAAATGAAAGGAATTCCTTTATTATTAGATGGAGCAATAAAAATTGTTCGTGAAGATAAAAAAGGAGAAGAAATTTTGTTGTATTTTTTAGAAAAAGGTGACACCTGTGCAAGCTCTTTTGCAAGTGCTATTTCAAATGGCAAATGTGGTATCAGAGCAATTGCTGAAAAAGAATCTGAAATTATATTTCTTCCAAAAGAAAAGTTAGATGAATGGATGGTGAAGTATAAGTCATGGAGAAATTTTATAATTGACAGTTACAATATTCGTCTAAATGAAATGATGGAAACTATTGATTCATTGGCATTTATGAGAATGGATGAGCGTTTGTATAAATATTTAACAGACAGGGCTCAAATTATGCGTGAAACTTCATTAAATACGACGCATCAAGATATAGCTTACGATATGCACACTTCAAGAGTTGTAATTTCAAGATTGTTAAAACAATTGGAAAACGAGGGGAAAATTAAGTTGCATAGAAACAAAATTGAAATTTTGAAATTTTAGCTTACGTAACAAACGTTACAAAACAGCATAATTTATAAGATACTTTTATAAAACTAACTAATTAGATAAATTATGGATTTTATTTCTCAACCTTGGGCTTGGTATGTTGCCGGACCAATTATTGCATTTATCATGTTTTTGCTTTACTTTTTTGGTGAACGCTTTGGTGTTTCTTCCAATTTAGAAACATTCTGTTCTATTGGTGGCGCTGGAAAGTTTGTCGATTATTTTAAAATCGATTGGAAACAAAATAGCTGGAATTTAATTTTTGTCGCTGGTGCAATTGCGGGTGGTTTTATTGCTTCACAGTGGTTATCACCAAGTGATGTTGTTGCATTAAATCCGCAAACAGTTCAAGATTTAGCAGATATTGGTATTCAAAATGCAGGATCAACCTATTTACCCGATGAAATTTTCAGCATAGATACTATGTTAACTTTCAAAGGTTTTTTCATTTTACTAATTGCTGGTATTATGGTTGGTTTTGGTGCGCGTTGGGCAGGTGGCTGTACCTCAGGGCACGCTATTGTCGGCTTGAGTAATTTAGAACTACCGTCGTTAATTTCTGTTATCGGGTTTTTTATTGGAGGTTTAGTTATGACTTGGTTAATTTTACCCTTATTATTTTAAATAGCAGCTTTATGAAATATATAAAATTTTTCTTGATAGGAATTCTCTTCGGAATAGTAATGAGTAAAGCTGAAATAATTTCGTGGTACAGAATTTATGAAATGTTCAAATTTCAATCGTTTCATATGTATGGAATTATTGGTTCAGCAATAATGATAGGTATGGTTAGCATGCTGCTGTTTAGAAAAAAAGTAGTGAAAACATTTGAAGGACAGGAAATTCACGTAACCCCTAAAAAGAAAGGATTGTACCGTAATCTTTTAGGCGGGATTTTGTTTGGCTTAGGTTGGGCATTGGCAGGTGCTTGTCCGGGACCTATGTTTGTGTTGGTTGGTAAAGGCGTTGTTTCAATTTTAGTTGTTATTTTTGGAGCTACATTAGGTACCTTTTTTTATGGAGCCTTAAAAGACAAACTACCACACTAAAAAAGTTTTGAATGAAAATAAATGAAATAGTTGCAAATAATTTTACTGCTATTTTTGAACCTAAAATTCAGAAGGAAATATGTGATTATGGTATTTTAAAACACGCACTTCCCGATCAAATTATTTTAGAAATTAGAAACGAAATTCATTTTATTCCCATTTTGGTATCTGGTGTTGCAAAAGTCATGCGGCGAGATGGTAAAGGAAATGGTATATTTCTACATTATTTATCTGACAATCAAATTAGTGCAATTGCAATTGCCTATAGTTTAGAAGATAAAAAAAGTGAAATTAGAATAAAAGCTGAAAGTAATGTTACTTACATAGCAGTCCCAGCAAAAATTGTAAATTCGTGGTTTTTAAATTATAGTTCGTGGCGTACTTATTATTTAAAATTGAATCAACAGCAAACCTCATTTTTATTAGAAAGAATTAATGATATTGCTTTTGAAAATTTAGAGTTTCGTGTGTTAAAATATTTAGAATACACAAGTCTAGTTCATAATGATATAACAATTAGCAGAAAACATTTTGACATTGCTCGCGATTTAAAAGTTTCAAGAGAAGCCATTTCAAGAACATTAAAAAAATTAGAAAAAGAAGACGTTATAACTTTAGGTAGAAATAAAATAACACTCAATTAATGCAGTTAACAGACAAGTTTGGAAGAAAGATTTCGTATTTACGATTGGCGGTAACGGACCGTTGTAATTTGCGTTGTCAATATTGTATGCCTGCTCATGGAATTGATATTGTTGACCGAAAAGAATTGCTTTCATACAAAGAAATGTATCGTATTACCCGTGTACTTTCAGAACTAGGTGTAAATAAAGTGCGTTTAACTGGTGGCGAGCCTTTTGTTCGAAAAGATTTTGTCAACTTTTTAGAGTCACTTTCTTTTAATGAAAAATTAGAAGAAATTAATATTACCACCAATGGCGCTTTAATTGCTAATCATATTGATAAGTTAGAAGCACTAAATATCAATGCTATTAATTTAAGTATTGATAGTTTACAAAAAGAAAAGTTTGCGAAAATTACCAGAAGAGATGTTTTTGAAAATGTATACGATACTTTTGAAAAACTTGAAAAAAGTAATTTACAATTAAAGTTAAATGTTGTAGTACAGTCGGGTTTTAATACCGATGAAATTATAGATTTTGTAGAGCTTTCAAAAAACAAAGACATTGCAGTTCGCTTTATTGAAGAAATGCCTTTTAACGGAAAAGGTCAGCGAAATATGGAAGAGGTTTGGAATTTTACCAAAATCATCAATCATATTCAACAAAATTATCCTGAAATTATTACACTTCCTGCAAAACAATCTTCTACTTCAAAAAACTTTAAAATTCCAAATTACAAAGGTACATTTGGTATTATTCCATCGTTTACACGCACCATTTGTAACGATTGTAATCGCATTAGAATTACCGCTACAGGAATGTTTAAAAATTGCTTATTTGATAATGGTGTGTTTAATGTGCGCGATTTTATTAGAAATGGAGCCAGTGATGATGATTTAAAAGAATTGTTTATTTCTACAGTGCATAAAAAACCTGAAAACGGATTTATTGCTGAAGCTGCTCGTGGAAAAGATGTTTCAGAAAGTATGTCTACCATAGGAGGATAAATCAATTAACAAATAATAATTTTTTAATTTGAATTTATACAAAACTCACATAAAAATTTGTTGTATCAGCAGTATTCAAGAAGCTAATCTGGCAATTGAAGCTGGCGCTTCGGCTCTAGGTTTGGTGGGAAATATGCCAAGTGGGCCAGGTATTATTTCAGATGAATTAATTGCAGAAATTGCGGCTTTTACTCCAAAAAACATTGATACTTTTTTACTGACCAGCGAAACATCAATTGAGAAAATTATTGAACATTATTCAAAAGTAAATACAACTACCATTCAAATTGTTGATGCTTTAACTCAAGGAACGCATTCAGACCTAAAAAAAGCGTTTCCAAATGTTAAAATTGTTCAAGTTTTACATGTTTTAAATGAAAATTCAATTGCAGAAGCATTAGAAATTTCTCACTATGTTGATAGCATTTTACTAGATAGCGGAAATCCTAATTTGGCTACCAAAGAATTGGGTGGAACCGGTAGAGTTCACAATTGGGAAATAAGTAAAAAAATAGTTGAAAAAGTAAAAATTCCTGTATTTTTAGCGGGTGGATTAAATCATGCAAATGCATTGAAAGCCATACAAGAAGTGAGACCATATGGATTAGATTTGTGCAGCGGAGTGCGAACCAATGGCAATTTGGACGCACAAAAATTAACTTCATTTTTTAATGCAATAAACCATAACCAATGAATTTAACAACTGTAAAAGAAGCTTTAGCAATTATTTTAAACAATACCCAAGACTATGGGATTGAAGAAATCGATTTTATAAACTCTATTGGAAGAATTTTAAAAGAAAACATTGTTGCCGATCGTGATTTCCCACCCTTCAATCGTGTAAGTATGGATGGAATTGCCGTTGCTTCTGAAGCATTTAATAACGGACAAAGAACCTTCAAAATTGAAGGCGTGCAGGCGGCTGGAAGTAGCCAATTAACATTGCAAAATAAACAAAACTGTATTGAAGCAATGACTGGAGCAGTGCTTCCAAATGGATGTGATGCGGTTATTCAATATGAATTGTTAACTATTGAAGATGGTTTTGCTAAAGTGAATTTAGAAGCAATAAAAGTTTTTCAAAACGTACATTTAAAAGGCTTGGATAGAAAAGCTGATGCTATTTTAATACCGAAAAATACTTTGATTTCTCCTGCCGAAATTGGCGTATTTGCTACTGTTGGAAAATCGATGGTAAAAGTAGCCAAACAGCCAAAAGTTATGATTGTTTCAACAGGAAATGAATTGGTTGAAGTTGCTGAAACCCCTGCCGAACACCAAATAAGAAGAAGCAATGCATATACCTTAGTTTCTTTATTAGAAAGATTACACATCAAAGCTGAAACGGCTCATATTTTAGATGATAAAGAAGTTTTAAAAGCGAAAATAAATACATTCCTAAATGAATATGATATCCTTATTTTTAGCGGAGCAGTTTCCAAAGGAAAATTTGATTTTATTCCTGAAGTGTTGAATGAATTAGGTGTTGAAAAATTATTTCACCTAGTAAAACAACGCCCAGGTAAACCTTTTTGGTTTGGTAAAAAAAATACGCCCAAAGGTGAAAATAATAAAACAGTATTTGCTTTTCCTGGCAATCCCGTTTCTACATTTGTAAGTTGTATAAAGTATTTTACACCTTGGTATCTAAAATCTGTTGGATTGCATTTTGAAAACCAACAACAAGCAATACTTTCCGAAGATTTCTTTTTCAAACCCAATTTAACGTATTTTTTACAAGTAAAACTTCATCAAAAAGAAGGGAAATTATACGCTACACCAGTTGCTGGAAAAGGTTCGGGTGATTTGGCCAATTTGGTTGATGCCGATGCTTTTTTAGAATTACCAGATGATAGAACAGATTTCAAAAAAGGCGAGGTTTTTCCAATACTTTTATATCGATAAAATTTAGCATGAAAATTATTTCGAAATTTTTAGTTTGTATTGTGATTTTAAACACTGTTGTTTTAAATGCGCAAACTATAAATAATCAAAATGACACATTGAATATTGCATCAATAACAACAATTAAAAACCAACGAACGCTTTTACACAAAAGTATTGTGCCTTTGAGTTTAATTGGTGTAGGTTTGGTTGTAAATAACAGTCAGTTTGAAAAAAACCTTGAAACTGATTTACGCAATTCCGTTGAAAATGATTATCAGACTCCAATTGACGATTATTTACTTTTTGTGCCTATTGTTCAAATGTATGCGGCTGATGCTTTTGGAATGAAAGCTAAAAATCATTGGTTTGATCAAACAAAGTATTTGATTATTTCAAACGTTGTTTCAACTGGAATTTCAGAATTATTAAAAGCTACAATAACTAAAACAAGACCCGATGGTGACCCACATTCTTTTCCTTCAGGACATTCCACTATCGCGTTTACAAATGCGGCTGTTTTACAAAATGAGTTTCAGGAAACTTCAACGGTTTATGCTTACAGTGGTTATGCTTTTGCCGCTACTACGGGTGTTTTTAGAATGCTAAATAATAAACATTATGTTTCGGATGTGTTGGTTGGCGCAGGTATCGGAATTTTAGTAACACAATTGGTCTACCATTTTGAACCATTAAAAAATTTCAACCCATTTAAAAAATCAAAAGGCATTTCTTTTTTTCCACAGTACAAGGAAAATACTTACGGATTCTATTTTAAATATGAGATATAGCTTACAATTTAATCTTTTTAATTTAACTTTATCGTTCCTAATTAATCATAATAAAAGATAATAGTGAGCGAATTTTCTCATATCAATAAAAAAAATCAGCCAAAAATGGTCAATGTGGGTGATAAACAAATTACCAAACGAAAGGCAACCGCGAAAGCCACCATGTTTTTAGGTGAAGAAATTATTTCGCATTTTCAAAATGACGAATTGATCACAAAAAAAGGCCCTGTTTTTCAAACAGCTATTATTGCAGGAATTCAGGCGGTTAAAAAAACCTCAGAATTAATACCTATGTGTCACCCCTTGTTGATTAATGGCGTTGATATTGATATTGATATTGTAGATGCTGAACATATTGAAATTTTATGTACTGTTGCTATTGAAGGCAAAACCGGTGTTGAAATGGAAGCTTTGACTGGAGCAAATATAGCAGCTTTAACTGTGTACGATATGTGTAAAGCAATTTCACAAGAAATGGTAATTAAAGAAGTGAAATTGATTGAAAAATCAGGTGGTAAAAGTGATATTAAAAATGGATAAACATCAAAAACACGCAAAACTAAAATTAAGAGATAACGATACTTTTGCACCCAATGAAATTGCAATTGTGGGTACAAAATGCGATGTAATTTCAAATTTAGTACAACAAGTTTCTGAAAAATTAACGAATTATAAATTGGCTTATTTTGATGCATCTCACAACGATAGTATAGAGCCTTTAAAACTGGAATCATTTACTTTTCACCACAAAGGAAGCGCTAAAATAAATGTAAATTCAGCCGTTAATAAATTCAATCAGCGCACTCAATTTTCACAACATGATTTTGTTTTTATCAACGGAAATCATTACCAAGGAACCAAGCAAATTTTAATTTTAGACAATCATAAAGAAGAATCTGTTAAAAAACGACTAGATCAGTTAAATAATATACAGTTTGTTATAAAATTAACAAACCATTCAAAATACTTTGATTTTTTAGTAACACATAACCCGCAAATAAAAAACTTGCTGTGTTATGATATTGATGAAATAGATAAAATTTCAAAGCATTTAGAAAATTTAATCAAAGAAAAAATTGCACCCATTCAAGGTTTGGTATTGGCAGGAGGAAAAAGCACTCGAATGGGAACCGACAAAGGAACGCTTAATTTCTCTGGGAAAAATCAGCGAGATGTTGCCATAGAATTGTTAAAAAAACACCATTTAAAAACCTATTTATCGGTTCGTGAAAATCAGGAAATTTCGATTGAAAATAAAATTACCGATAAATTGATTGGCTTAGGACCATTTGGTGCAATTTGTTCAGCATTTCAAGAAAATCCAGATGTTGCTTGGTTGGTACTGGCAACCGATTTGCCTTTTGTTACAGATGAAGTTATTCAATTGTTGTTAAAACATAGAAACCCTTCAAAAGCGGCAACAACTATTAAGGGAAAAAATAAAGATTTTCCAGAACCGTTAATTACAATTTGGGAACCAAAAAGTTATCAGTTGTTACTAAATTATCTCGCACAGGGTTATTCTTGCCCGCGTAAAGTATTGATCAATTCTGATGTTGAGATTGTTGAAATTGACGATGATTTCATTAGAAATATCAATACACCCGAAGAATTTAAAAATGCCCACAAAGAAATAAATGGCTAATATTTTCCATATTGTAAATGGCGATGCAATTATACCATTATTAGAAAAATCGGGTATTGGTGGTGAAATAGTTGTTTGGCGTGAAATGTTGTGCGAAGGTCCATTAGATATAGAAGTTGCAAGTGATGAATTTTGGGAAAAGAGATACAAATTTTTTGAAGAAAATTTTGGAATTGCAAAATTAGATTACTTTGACAAAACAATTAAAGAAATATTAAAAGTTAACAATTTTCCTCTCAATGCTGAAGTGGTGATGTGGTTTGAATTCGATTTGTTTTGTCAGATAAATTTAATGGCATTATGTTCTTATTTGCTTCAAAACTTCAGAAAAGGTATTACCTATAATTTGATTTGCACTGGATTGGTAAAAGGAAAAGAAAAATTACAATTCTTAACTGATTTTACTTCAGAAGACTTCAAAATATTATATGAAAATAAACTAAAACTCAGCAAAAATAATTTAGTGTTTGCAAAAACTTGTTGGAATATTTTTGTGGAAAATGATATCGAAAAAATTGCTAAATTTAATTTCAGTAAAAAAGCAAAGTTTCAATACTTTCAATTGGCTATGAACGAGCATTTAAAACGATTTCCTAATGAAAATGGTTTTAATCAAATTGATTGTAAAATATTGGAAATCATAAATATAAAGGCTTTATCTAAAAATGAAATTATTAGAAATTTGTTGATTTGGCAACAACAAGAAACAGTTTATGGTTTTGGTGACCTGCAATATTTGTTGTACCTTAAAAAGTTAAATAACTGTTATACAATTAATACCAAAAAGTATTATTTAAACGATACAGGAAAAGCAATTGTAAATTAATAATGGAAATTTCAAAATCGGAATATTTTAAGCGCCAGACCACTTTGCCAGAAATTGGTGAGCAAGGACAGGAACTTTTGCAAAAAGCAAAGGTACTGGTAATTGGTTGTGGAGGTTTAGGAAGTCCAATTGCAATTTATTTGGCCACAAGCGGTATTGGAACTTTACATTTGGTTGATTTTGACAATGTTACTGTTTCAAACTTACACCGTCAAGTGTTTTTTAAAAAAGATGATGTTCAGCATTCAAAAGTAAGTATTTTGGCTTCTGAAATTCAAAAAAGAACGCCTTTTACAAAGGTTTTAGTTACAAATGAAGCCGTCGATAAAAATTCTATTCTGTCGTTAATTTCACATTATGATATTGTTGTTGACGGAACTGATAATTTACAAATAAAATATTTAATTAATGATGCCTGTGTAGTTTCAAAAAAACCGTTGGTTTATGGTTCTTTGTACAAATTTGACGGCTATGTGGCAACCTTTAATGTGTTAAATGGCGATGGAGATTATACCAGTAATTTGAGAGACGCATTTCCAACCATTGCAACTGATATTCCCAATTGTGAAACTGCCGGAACTATGAATCCAATTGTTGGGTTAATAGCTATGTTACAGGTAAATGAAGTGATTAAATTAGTTACAAAAACAGGAAAATTATTGACAAATCAATTATTAATATATAATGTTTTGGAAAATTCTCAATTGAAAATGAAATTGAAGAAAAACAAATCCATAAATGTTGAAAATCTTTTTAAAAATTCAATTTATTTAGATTCACATTGTAAAACACAAGACAGTTCTTTGTTAATCTCTTCTTCAGAATTAAATAAAAAATTAAACGACCCAACTATTGAAATTGTTAGCATTATAAACAATTTAGATGCCAATATCCCTTTTAATGTGAATCAAAAAACACCCTATAAAGATTTTGATATAGATAAATTTATTCCCGATTTTAATAAAAATTATGTTATAATTTGTAACAGAGGAATAACTAGTTACGAGGTTACGCTAAAAATAAAATCAAAATTTCCAAGTCTAAATGTTTTTAGTTTAGTTGAAGGAATTGACGGGTATGTGTAGCTATTCAATTTATTTACGGGTGTGAATTTACCCAAACTTCTCCATCTTCAAAATATTCTTTTTTCCAAATAGGTACCGTTTCTTTTAAAGTGTCAATTGCAAATTCACAAGCTTCAAAAGCTGCTTTTCTATGCGCTGATGACACAGCAATTATTACAGGAATATCACCAATTTTCAATTCTCCAACGGCGTGGTGAATGGCAATTTTATGAATATCAAATTTTACCAAGGCCATGTTTGCAATTTTTTGCATTTCTTTCAAAGCCATGGGCTCATAAGCACTAAAATCGAGCAAAGTAACTGTTTTGTTTTTTGTTGCATTTCTAACAGTCCCTATAAAAGTTACAATACCGCCACAAGTAGCGTCTTCAACAAAATGATAACAATTTTGAAGACTCAAAGCCGTTGAAGTTATTTTTACTGAAGTATTTTCTGTCATTTTTAATAAAATTCATGCAAAGTTAACAAATCAAACATGTACTTTTGCCCGTTCCTAAATAATATTAAAAAATAATGAAAAAAGCATTCAGAATAGTTAGCATCTTAGAAGGAGTTTCATATTTATTATTGCTTTTTATAGCAACACCTATAAAATATACAGTTGGAAATGATGTTTTAGTGAAAATGTTAGGAATGCCTCACGGACTTTTATTTTTGTTATATGTTGTTTTGGCAATTATTCTAAAATATGAAATAAACTGGAAGTCAAAAACGTTTGTTATTATTTTAGCTGCGTCTTTAATTCCATTTGGAACTTTCTATATTGATAAAAAATATCTTAGAGATTAACTTAATTGCATCCTTAAAACCAGTTTTTCTTTTTGAAATAATACAACATTGCTAAAAAAATCATAAACATTACAATCCAAACACCATAATAACCCCATTTATAGTTCAATTCAGGCATATTTACAAAGTTCATTCCGTAAATTCCAGCTATAAAAGTTAAAGGAATAAAAACCAAAGAAATAACCGTTAATGTTTTCATAACCTGATTCATTCTATGTCCTTGAATCGAGAAAAATAAATTAATAGAACTCTCTAAGCGCAATTCAATTCTATCGCAGCTATCTAAAAGTGTAAGACATAAATCTTTCAGCTCAAAATAATATTTAATGTGTTTTTGTTCTATAAAATTGAACTTTTCCCTTTCAATTCGTAATACGAATTCTTTAATTGGAATGATTGCTTTTTTTAACAATTGCAATTGTGATTTAAACTGTTCAATTTCATTTAAAATAGTTGGAGAAGGATCTGAATTTAACTCTATAAGATTAAATCTATCGGAATGATTTTCAATATTTTCTATTGTTTTAAAATAATTATCCAAAATAGATTCTAACAATAAATAAAGTAAATAATCAGCACTTCTTTCATGTAAAATACCAACTTTTTCTCTTAAACGGTGTCTTACATGTTCAAAATAATCGCTTTTTCTTTCCTGAAAAGAAACCAAGAAGTTTTTCCCAAGTATAAAACTCAATTGTTCAGATGAAATTTCATTGGTTTTTGTTGGAAGCATTGATTTAATTGAAAAAAACCAATAATCATCATATTCTTGAAATTTTGGACGTTGATTAACATCTAAAATATCTTGGATTGCCAAATCATGAATCCCTATTTTTTTACAAATGGCGGTAACCGTTTCAACATCATGAATCCCGTGAATATTTAGCCAATATTGCTTTGTTAAATCTGAAAAATTACTGAATTCACTAGGTTTAATATTTGAAAGTTCAAGATGGCCATCCTTGTTATATTCAAATAATTGGATTGCTATTTCTTTTTCGTACTGAAGACCCGTAAAAATAAAATTTGAAGGATTCTGTTTTTTTCTATTTAGTGATTTCTTACCCATATGAAAGTCTTTAAAAGTCTAAAATAAGCCAAAAATTTGCCTATCCACCACTAACTGGTGGAATTATTGCAACTACATCACCATCATTAAGAATTAAAATATCTTCCGCATAATCTTCATTTACAGCAATGGCAAATTCGTGTAAATTCTTTAAGGTAGAAAACTGAGCTATTAATAATCTTTTTAACTCATCTACAGTCGTGTTATCGCTTATGTTATATAACATGGAATTTTTTCCAACCAGATCGGTGGTAATCCCAAAAAATAATAATTGAATCTCCATTTTATTAAATATGTATACAAAAATAGAAGATTTAATTTTAATGGTTAGGTTCTTATTTTTTAAAATTCATACTTGTGTGATATTGGTTACAAAAATCCTTTTTTCAATACCTAAATTTGATAATAATTCAAACTATTTTATAAAAATGAAGTACGGTTTTATAATTGATAACCGCAAATGTATTGGTTGTCACGCTTGTACAACTGCTTGTAAATCTGAGCATGATGTAGCAGTTGGCGTTAACAGAACCTATGTTAAACAAGTAGAAAAAGGAGAATTTCCAGATACTCGTAGAATTTTTTCGGTAATGCGTTGTAACCATTGTACAGATGCACCTTGTGTAGAAATTTGTCCAGTTGAAGCGTTGTATACTCGTGAAGATGGTATTGTGGATTTTGATAATAACAGATGTATTGGTTGTAAATCGTGTATGCAAGCGTGTCCTTATGATGCATTGTATATAGATCCGGACAACAATACTGCAGCAAAATGTAACTATTGTGCGCATAGAGTAGATGTTGGTAGAGAACCAGCCTGTGTTTCGGTTTGCCCAGAACACGCCATTATTGCTGGTGATATGCACAACCCAACTACTGAAATTTCTCAATTACTGGCTCGTCAGGCAGTAAAAGTTAGAAAACCTGAAAAGGGAACCAATCCAAATTTATTTTATATTGATGCAGATGATGCTTCTTTAGTGCCTGAAGCAACAGATAAATCTGGGCCAAGTTTATGGAGTTCTCAGGCGCGTGGAGTTGGTCATTTTGCAAAAGCAGCAGAAAAAATGATGCATACAAATAATGATGTTGATTTATTACAAATGACAATAGATAATGATATTCAAGCTGCATATCAACGAAAAGATTCTGAAAATCCAAATTATATTGATGTTTTAACTGGAAAAGCGCGTAGAGTTTATGACACTCCAGATAAAGGAATTCTTTGGGGATGGGAAGTTTCGACTTATGTATTTACAAAAGCAATTGCAGCCGGAGCATTTCTAATACCGTTTTTAGCAATGATTTTAGGACATGACGTTTCTTCAACAGCCAAGTTATGGTCAGCAGGAATTTCATTAACATTTTTAGCATTAACAGGATTATTCTTGGTAATGGATTTAGACAGACCAGACCGTTTCCTGAATGTTTTATTACGTCCACAATGGAATTCTTGGTTGGTAAAAGGTGGTTATACAATTACAGTTTTCGGATTGTTAGTAACCATTTGGGGAGCAATGACTTTCTTCGAAATAAAAGCAGGAGAAACTATTTTAGTATGGGTAACAGCTGTTTTTGCAGTTTTATTAGCCGTTTATACAGCATTCTTATTTGCACAGGCAAAAGGACGTGATTTTTGGCAAAGTCCAACACTCCCATTACATATGTTAGTGCATAGTGTTATGGCAGGAGCAGCAATTTTTGTTATAGCTGCCCTAGTATTTGGAAACGAAGATTGGATGAGCATTTTAAGTACTATTATGATAATTGCACTAGTAGTTAATCTATTCACCTTGGTTACCGAATTAACAATTACGCATCCAACAACAGCAGCAAAAACTGTAGTAGAAATGATTACCAAAGGACGCTATAAAAATCTATTTTGGATAGTAACAGTTTTAATAGGAAACATTATTCCATTGGCATTATTGTTCTTTGGAAGTGGAGGAATCTTAACTGTTGTTTCAGGAATATGTATTTTAATAGGAATTTTAATTACAGAAAAAATTTGGGTGGAAGCACCTCAAAGAATTCCATTAGCTTAATTTTAAAAACAAAGAATCATGGGTTATAAGAAACCATCGTTTATAGAAAATATTGCGGAGAAATTAGGTATAATCCCAAATCTGCACAAAGAAGGTTATCAAGAATTTGATAAAGATATGCGTCAGTTTTCAGATGAAGAAGTCGCTACAATGTATGAAAATTTTCCGCCACCAGAAAAGTGGGATAATTGGGTAGAATACAACCCGAAGGTTTGGCCTAGAAAAGAGAAAAAAACATACCAAATAGTACCAACTACTTGTTTTAATTGCGAAAGTGCTTGCGGTTTAACCGCATTTATAGATAAAGAAACTCAAGAAGTTAAAAAGTTTGAAGGAAATCCGTACCATCCTGGAAGTAGAGGAAGAAACTGTGCAAAAGGGCCAGCTTCTATCAATCAGGTTACAGATCCAGATCGGATTTTATTTCCTTTAAAAAGAAAAGGAAAACGTGGAGATGGAGAGTGGGAGCGTGTTTCCTGGGATGAAGTGTTAGATACTATTGCTACACGAATTAGAAAAGCAATTTTAGAAGATCGTCATAATGAAATTGCATATCACGTTGGTAGACCAGGGAATGAAAAATTCATGAACTGGATTTTACAAGGATGGGGAATTGATGGGCATAATTCACACACAAATATTTGTTCATCTGGTGCTCGTTTTGGATACAATTTATGGTATGGTTATGATAGACCATCACCAGATCACGCCGAAGCTAAATTTATTTTGTTAGTGTCGGCACATTTAGAGTCTGGGCATTACTTCAATCCACATGCACAGCGAATTATTGAAGGTAAAATGAAAGGAGCCAAGCTGGCAACAATGGATCCTCGTTTGTCCAACACCGCTAGTATGTCAGATTATTGGTTGCCTTCTTATCCAGGGACTGAAGCGGCGGTTTTATTGGCAATGGCTTTAATTATTTTAGAAGAAGGATTGTACAATAGAGACTATTTAGAAAATTGGACTAACTGGAAAGAATACTTAAAAGCAAGACATTCAGATAAAGAAATAACTTTTGAAAATTATATTGCTGCAATGATCGACGAGTATAAAGAATTTACTCCAGAATATGCAGAAAATGAATCAGGCGTAAAAGCTGATATGATTATTGAAATTGCGCATAAAATTGGTGAAGCAGGTGAACGATTTGCTTCTCATAACTGGCGCGCTGCTGGAGCTTCAAACCTTGGTGGATGGGCAGTTGCACGTTGTTTACACTTCTTAACAGTATTAACTGGCGCGGTTGGAGCTAAAGGCGGAACCTCTCCAAATTCTTGGAATAAATTCAAGCCAACACAACCAAATCCACCTGCACCTCAAAAAAAATGGAACGAATTGCATTTTCCAAAAGAATATCCATTAGCATTCTTTGAAATGAGTCAACTTTTACCGCATTTTTTAAAAGAAGGTAGAGGTAAAATGGATGTGTATTTTTCAAGAGTATTCAATCCGGTTTGGACCTATCCTGATGGGTTTACTTGGATGGAAATGTTTTCTGATGAAACAAAATTTGGATTGCATGCTGCATTAACCCCAACTTGGAATGAAACTGCTTTTTTTGCAGATTTTGTACTACCAATGGGATTGGCATCTGAACGTCACGATTTAAATAGTTACGCAACACATGGTGGAACTTGGATTGCTTTTCGTCAGCCAGTATTAAGAGAAGCTGCACGTAGAAATGGTAAACCAGTGAAATTAACGTATGAAGTAAATCCGGGTGAAGTATGGGAGGAAGATGAATTTTTCATTGAATTATCTTGGAGAATTGATCCTGATGGCAGTATGGGAATCAGAAAAACTTTTGAATCGCCATACAGACCGGGAGAAAAAATTACGATTGATGAGTACTACCAATATATTTTTGAAAGAGTTAAAGGTTTAAATGAAACTGCAAAATCAGATGGTTTTACTGGTCAGTTTGCTGCATTAGAATACATGAAAAAGTACGGTGCGTACGAAATTGAAAAAGGTGAATCCTATAAAATGAATGAAAATCAACTTACGAAAGAACAATTAAAAGGTTCAACCGTTGATCCTGTTAATGATGTAATTTCAAAAGACGAGAAACCTATTGGTGTTATGATAAATGGAAAACCATGTGTAGGCTTCCCTACACCTTCTCGTAAAAACGAGTTTTATTCACAAACCATGGTAGATTGGAAATGGCCAGAATATGCAACGCCAACGTATATTAAAAGTCATATTCATAATGATGTTTTAGATAAATCGAAAGGAGAATATGTACTAGTTCCTACTTGGTTGAAATTTCAAATAGAAATCCGATTTGGATGCATCCCGATGATGCTAAAAAATGGGGATTCCAAACAGGTGATTTAGTGAAACTGAATACAGATATCGGTTATTTTATCGACAAAGTTTGGGTAACACAAAGTATGAAACCGGGTGTTGTTGCTTGCTCACATCATATTGGACGCTGGAGAAGACCACAAGATCAAACAGGAAATCGCTGGGCTACTAATACCGTAAATATTGAAGGCAACGGAAAAGGGGCTTGGAAAATGAACACCATTTCAGGTATAAAACCTTTTGAGTCGAGTGATAAAGATTCTAAACGTATATTTTGGAAAGATGGTGGTGTGCATCAAAATATTACACACGCAGTGCATCCAGATCCAATTAGCGGAATGCATACTTGGCACCAACGTGTAAGAATTGAAAAACCAGGAAAAGATGAAAAATACGGTGATATTTTTGTTGATACCAATAAATCCCATGAGATTTATAAAGAATGGTTAGCAATGACTCGCCCAGCTCCTGGTCCAAATGGAGAGCGAAGACCACTTTGGTTTAACAGAGCTTTCAAACCTGATATTTCTACCTATTATATTGATAAAAAAGAAGAGTAACGAAAAATCCCGCGGAAGCGGGATTTTTTATACTTTTAGATTCTAATCTTTTAAAATATTTTTCTAGGCAAAGTTATCTTGCCAATATTATAACCAAATATAAGTTTAGATTTTGTAACACTTAAAACACCTTTATTATCAAAGTCAAAACTTGTGGCATAGATATTTGTAGCAAATGTAAAATTAATATAAAACTGCTTTTTATTATAACCAACGGAACCAAACAAGTCGGTTTTATATAATAAAGGGTTTGAAGGTATGTACTTATCAGTTTCAGTATGAATTTTTTTATACTCTAAACCAACTCCAGGGGCTGCATAGAAAGCTGCAAAAAAGTTAGCAGGTAATTTAAAATAAGCGGAAATCCCAGTTAACATACCAACACCCAATGCAGAAACTTTAGTGATTTGAGCTTCTTCATTAAAAAAAGGTAACATATCATTAGGAATAATTGAGCCATCTGAATTCAAGGTATGTACAATAAAAAAACCGCCAATTCCGAAAGTAAAAGTAGTTTTATCGAAACTCCTTAGACCAGATTTAAGATCTCTTATCGATATGTTATTTTTGTTAAATATTCGTAGATAATTTAATCCAACGGATAATAATGAGATATCTTCTCTAAATTCTTCAAGATCGTTATAACTGTTTGAAACATTATAACCGTGAACATTTTCCAATATAAAACTAAAGTAATTGTTCTTCTTAATTATGAGCGCTCCTTCTGCTGCGAATTTTTCGGTTTGCTCTTCTTTTTTTTCTGTGCCTTTGATATTAAACACAATATCAATCACTAATTTTTGATTGGCAATACCAAATCCAATACCAAAAGGATTGTTTGGAATGTATCTCATTGTATCATCTTCATCACGAATTCTAAACCTTTGTTGTTTGAAATTTGACAATAAACGCACTGACCAATCAAGTTTTTCATTAAAAACTAAAGAGTCTATGATTCTAGAGGGCTTAAATAACGTGTCTGATTTTATACTATTAAAAGCAAAAATTGAATTTACCCAAATTAAAAATATTATATAAAAACTTTTCTTTATCATGACTTTCCCCTACAAAACCAAACGTATGGTAAAAATATGAAAATTATAGACTCCAAAATATTTATAGCACTTCAAAAAATAAAACTGCTGTAATTTTCTTTAATCTTAAAGAAATTAATTAGTATAACATAGGTCTAATTCTTGATGAATTAGGAATTTCCGATATAGCTAGAAATCACTGCCAACAACCGATTATGGATTTTTATAAATGGAAGCGCGTGTATCATTTTCATTTTAGAATACCGTTGAAGAAGTTGACATTTTATATACAGCTTTGTTAAAGTCAAAAAAAATGCTAGGTTGGTTTAAGAAAAGACTTTTTTTTAATTTTTTTTAAAAAAAATCTTGTTCTTTACTTATTTTTAATACCTTTCACTTTATCTAATTTAGAGATTTATTCCAATTACTAACTAAAAAAAACAAATTAACAATGAGAAAATTAATCTTTCCCCTTGCAATCTTTGCGCTAATTGTTGTTGCTTGTCAAGACAATTCTGAAGAAATCACTCCAAATCAAGAAGTTGCAACTATTGATATGAGCGACTTTTTTGTTTATACAAACGATTCTGATATTGCTTCAAAATCAACTACTGAATCAAAACCTGAAAAATGCTTTACCATGAAAGTTTTGAATGAAAAACTAAAGGAAAACCCAGGCTTGTATCAAAAAATGTATGATATTGAATTACATACTCGAACTCTTATTGCTGGTAAAGGAAAACCTGGTGGTGGCACTGGAGGAGGTGGAGGTTCTGGAGGAGGCGGAGGTGTTGTTCCCCCAACTATAACACCATTTGGAGATTTCCCTAGCAATACTATACCTGTAATTTTTCATGTTATTTATAATTCTGCAGATGAAAACATTTCTACAGACCGATTAAATGAACAAATAGTTGCCTTAAACCAAGATTTTGGAACTGGAAATGGATATACTCCTTCAGGATATGAACATTTTTTAGATTTTAAGGCTGAGATTGGAGTTAAATTTGCTACCGCAGGTGTTGTAAGAGTTGAAAATAAAAAGAAAAGAAGCTGGAGACCTGATGACACTATGAAATATTCTTCTCAGGGAGGAAGCGATGTTATTGACCCTGAACATTATTTAAATATTTGGGTAGTAAATAGCATGCCTTATATGGGAGGATACATTCTTGGATATGCACAATTTCCTGGTGGAGATTGGGCGACCGATGGTATTGTTCTTGAACACCGGTTTGTTGGAAACACCTCATATTCTACAGGAAGAACTGCAACACACGAAATTGGGCATTGGATGAACTTACGNCATATTTGGGGTGACGGTGGTTGTGGAGTAGATGATTTTGTGGCAGATACACCTGTCTCTGACAGATACAATTCAGGTTGTCCAACATACCCTACTACTCATTGTGACACACCAGATATGACCATGAATTTTATGGATTATTCTAATGATAATTGTATGAGTATGTTTACTCTTGGTCAAAAAACCAGAATGTCTGCTACTTTTTCCTCTGGTTTTTTTAGAGAACAGATGGGAATTACAATCCAATAATAATTTACAATTAAGGCATCCCAATGGATGCCTTAATTTTTCTATAAAATTATTTATTATGAAGTCTCAATTATTACAAATTGTATTGTTATTCACTATAATAAGTTCAAGTTGCAATTCTCAAGAGAATAAGTCAATAATTGAAATTGAATATTTTGCCAGCACTAGAGGAAACTCCATACGTATTATTGTTTCCCCAGATCACCTTATTTACAATGATACCAGTTCTAAAATTACTCCAAAAAAATGGGATGCTATTACTTTGTTAATTGATGAAATTGATTTAACTCAAATTAGTAAACTGCAAGCGCCTTCTGAAGAAAGATTTAGAGATGCCTCATTGGTCGCCGAAATAAAAATTACAACTTCCGATACTATATATATATCATCTCAGTTTGACCATGGAAATCCTCCAAAAGAAATTAAGAAACTCGTTCAACAGATTATTAATCTAGTAGAAATGTAACTATTTATTTTCTTCCAAAATCAGCAGG
>BS_KBA_SWE02_21mDRAFT_10000020_pt1 | contig 51535 bp, 51 predicted proteins | sample BalSeasSWE02_21m_FD_9196 | JGI IMG/M metagenome (IMG submission 9196)
TGATAAATATGATTGAAACCATCTTTTTCACTTGTCCAAATGAAACTATTATCGGTTAAAAACTTTAAATTGTCGTGAATATCAACATAAGCATTGTCAGTTTCATTTAAAATTATTTTAGAAGAAAAATCAGTAGCATTTACAAAATACAAATTTAGATTGTTTTGATGACGGTTTAAAGTTGTAACACAAAGTGTATTGGCATCATTTGTCCATTTTATTCTTGGAATGTATTCGTATTCTCCAACATTAATTTTTGAAGTTTTTATCGAATTTAAATTGTATAAATGTAGTGTAACAACTGCATTTTTTTCACCCGCTTTTGGATATTTAAAAACCTGTTGGGTTGGGTACAATGCTGTTCCAGTTATATCCATTGAAAATGTTGGAACTTCGGTTTCATCAAAACGTAAAAAAGCAATATTTTCACTGTTATTGCTCCATTCAAAGGCTTTTACAAAAGCGAACTCTTCTTCATAAACCCAATCGCAAATACCATTGATAATATGATTTTTTTTGCCATCAAAAGTTATTTGAGTTACTTCATTTGTTTCTAAATTTTTGATAAAAAGGTCGTTGTTTTTTGCATAAGCTACCTTTTTACTATCAGGTGAAAATGTTGGCTCTTGAATTTTTTCTTTATCAATTAATTGAAGTGTCTTTGAAGCCAAATCGTATACATAAAAAACACCCAAACTAGAACGTCTGTATATTGGTTCTGAGTCAACACCTAAAATTAATTTTGTTTCATTATTGTTGAATTCATAGCTTTCAAAATATTTCAATTCATCTAAATCTTTGCTATCAACAATAGTCTCCACTTTTTCCAAAGTAGCATAGCTGTATTTATCAACTGTGGTGTTTTGAGTTTCTCTGTTAAAATTTAATAAGGTATAAAAATCGCCATTCATAGAATTAAGCGAATTCATGCGTTCTGTTCTAAACGTTCCATCCCAAATTTCTGCTAGTGTAATATCTTTTTTTTGTGCGGTTGCTAATGATGTAATTGCAATAAAAAGGATAAGTATTTTTTTCATTAATTATGATTTCTTGAAATAAGTTCCAAGTTTAAGAAAAATTTCGCAAAATGAACCTGAATTATATCATTAAAATTCACATTTGGCATTTTCATCGTTTTTTATGTTTAATAATTTATCTTTGTCGAAATATAAAATTTTGCAGAAAATGTCTAAAACCGTTAGCGGATTTTCAAAGTTGACCAAAATAGAAAAGATTGATTGGTTGGTTGCTAATTTTTTTGATAATGATAAAAAAGTAGAACATCTTTTAAAACAGTATTGGAATAGCAACGAAATATTACAAGATTTACACGATGATTTTATTGAAAATACCATTTCAAATTTCTATTTACCGTTTGGAATTGCGCCTAATTTTGTAATAAACGAAAAAGATTATACCATTCCAATGGTTATTGAAGAAAGTTCGGTGGTAGCGGCAGCTTCTTTAGTAGCGAAATTTTGGAGTACACGAGGCGGATTTAAAGCTGAAGTAATTTCAACAGTAAAAATTGGTCAGGTTCATTTTATGTTTGAAGGAAATAAAAAAGAACTTCAAACGTATTTTGCTTCAAAAAAAGAAAACTTATTTAAAGTTACGGAAGCCATTACAGTAAACATGAAGAAACGTGGTGGTGGAATTTTAGAAATTGAATTACGGGATAAAACAGAAGATTTAGAGAACTATTATCAGCTTCATGTTACTTTTGAAACCGCTGATAGTATGGGTGCGAATTTCATCAATTCGTGCTTAGAAGCCATTGCTCATGAATTTCAAAAAGAGGACCTTCAAATTGTAATGAGTATTTTATCTAATTACGTTCCTGAATGTTTGGTTCACGCAGAAGTAAGTTGCAAGGTTGAAGAGTTGTATGCTGAAAACTCGGAATTGTTTGCGCAAAAATTTGTCCAAGCGGTCCAAATTGCAAATGCTGAACCGCATAGAGCTGTAACGCACAACAAAGGAATTATGAACGGTATTGATGCTGTTGTAATTGCAACGGGTAACGATTTTAGAGCTATTGAAGCTGGCGCACACGCTTTTGCTGCAAAAAGTGGAACTTATAAAAGCTTGACAAATGCTACAATTGAAAACGGAATTTTTAAATTTTGGATTGAAATTCCATTGGCTTTAGGTACCGTGGGCGGATTGACGAAATTACATCCACTTTCTAAATTATCATTAAAATTGTTAGAAAATCCTTCAGCAAAAGAATTGATGCAAATTATTGCGGTCGCAGGTTTGGCTCAAAATTTTGCGGCTTTAAGAGCTTTAACAACTACAGGTATCCAAAAAGGACATATGAAAATGCACTTGACCAATATTATAAAACAATTGGGAGCAAGTGAGGAAGAAAAGCAATTTTTAATCGATTATTTTGAGCATAAAACCATTACACACAACGCGGTTGTTGAAGCTTATAATAATTTGGTAGGAGATAAATAGAAGAAGTAATAAATAATAGAAAAATTATGTCGGTGGCTGAGCGGAGCCGAAGCCAGTATCTCGAAATAAATTGATATTAGTTAAATATGAAAAATGAGTAAAGGATATATGTATATTTTAGGATGCTCAGATGGAACCTATTATACAGGGAGTACCATCGATTTAGATATTCGTTTACAGCAACATCCTAATGGAACGGGTGCAAAATATACAGCTAGAAGATTACCTGTAAAATTACTGTACTATGAAGAATTCCTGCGAATTGATGATGCCTTTTATAGAGAAAAACAAGTTCAAGGTTGGAGTAGAAATGAAAAAGAATCATTAATAAGAAGCAATTTTAAAGATTTATCAAAATTTGCTCAATGTCAAAATGATTAACACTACAACCAGAATGAGCCTTCGGCTCCGCTCAGCCACCAGAAAAGAAAATAATGAAAAAATATTATAGCAACGGAAAATTACTTTTAACAGGTGAATATTTTGTGTTAGATGGAGCAAAATCTTTAGCAGTACCAACTACTTGCGGACAAAATTTAACGGTTGAATCAATTCAAGAGCCACAATTAATTTGGAATAGTTTCACAAATACTGGTGAGTGCTGGTTAGAAGCTATTTTTGAATTGCCAAAATTACGACTAACAAGTGCCACTTACGACGCTAAAGAAGATGGCGGAAAAGGAAATTTAGCAGAGAATTTATTTGAAATATTATTACAAATCAGGAAATTAAATCCTTCTTTTTTAAATTCGGGACAAGGTTTTTTGGTGAAAACAAAGTTGACTTTTCCTAAAAACTGGGGATTGGGAACTTCTTCAACATTGATCAATAATTTAGCCAATTGGGCAAATGTGAATCCTTATCAATTATTAGAAAATACTTTTGGTGGCAGTGGATACGATATAGCCTGTGCTCAAAACAATTCGCCAATTTTTTATACTCGAAATGGTACAAACCCAACCGTTGAAAAAGTAAATTTCAATCCGAGTTTTAAAGATCAACTGTATTTTGTGTATTTAAACAAAAAGCAAAATAGCCGTGAAGGAATTCAGAGGTTTAAATCTTTAAAGGGAAATTTAACTTCAGAAATTGAACAAGTGACACAACTGACTAATGCTTTTGTAACATGTAATAATATAATTGATTTTGAAAAATTAATGGCTGAACACGAGTTATTGGTTTCAAAAACAATTCAACTAAAGACAGTGCAAGAATTATATTTTTCTGATTATTTCGGACAAACAAAAAGTTTAGGTGCTTGGGGTGGCGATTTTATATTGGCTACTGGAAACGACAATACAGCCAATTATTTCAAACAAAAAGGTTTTGAAACCGTAATACCTTATCAAGATTTAATTTTATAAAAAATTACCATTCTTAACTCTAATACTTTGCAAACCTAAATAAAATAGGTTGCCAAAAAACAATAAAATGAAGAAAAAATTAATCATAATAGGTGGTGGTGCGGCAGGCTTTTTTGCAGCAATCAATGCGGCAGAATTACATAACGATTTAGAGGTAATTATTTTAGAGGGTAGCAATAAAGTTTTGCAAAAAGTTAAAGTGAGTGGGGGCGGACGTTGCAATGTGTCACACGCTTGTTTTACACCCAATGAATTGGTTGAGTTTTACCCAAGAGGTGAAAAGGAATTACGTGGCCCTTTTCATCAATTTATGACAGGCGACACTATGGAGTGGTTTGAAAATCGTGGAGTTTCTTTAAAAATTGAAGATGATAACAGAATATTTCCAGAAAGCAATTCATCTCAAACGATTATCGATTGTTTTTTAGAAAGTGCTAATAAAGCCTGTGTAACTTTAAAATTAAGTACCCGAGTTGAGGCTGTTGAAAAAACAGGGGAACAGTTTGAGATTAAAACAAATTCAGGAAATTTCATAGCCGATTATTTGCTGGTTGCTAGTGGAAGTAATACTAAAGTTTGGAATATTGTTTCGGATTTAGGGCATACAATTATACCTCCAGTTCCTTCTTTATTTACTTTTAATATTGAAGACGAAAGACTCAAAGATATTCCAGGAATTTCAGTTCCTAAAGCGACTGTAAAAGTGTTAAATTCTAAATTAGAAGAACAAGGACCGTTGTTGATTACGCATTGGGGATTAAGTGGTCCGGGGATTTTAAAATTATCGGCTTGGGGTGCTTTGGAATTGTTTGAAAAGAACTATCAGTTTGAAATTGAAGTTAATTGGCTGTCTAAAAAGTATGAAACTGTTTTAGAATCTTTAAAATCTGAAAAACAAATGAATACAAAAAAGCAAATTATTTTACGCTCTGTTTTTGAAGATATTTCAAAACGTTTATGGGAAAAATTTGTACTTGCTGCTGAAATTTCAGAAACTACACAATGGGCACAATTAAATAACAAACAATTAGAAAATTTAGCAAAACTATTAACCCGTAGTGTTTTTAAGGTAAACGGGAAAAGCACTTTTAAGGATGAATTTGTAACTGCCGGAGGTGTTGATTTAAAGGAGATTAACTTCAAACGTTTTGAAAGCAAGTTGCATAAAAGCCTATTTTTTGCGGGTGAAGTGTTAAATATTGATGCTGTTACTGGTGGTTTTAATTTTCAAAATGCCTGGACAAGTGGTTGGATTGTTGCTAACTCAGTTAACAGTTAACAGTTAACAGTCGCAGTAGGCAGTTTCAGTGGATTTTTCTCAAATATTAGAAGGATATGGTTAAAAGTTTACATTTTTGTGAATCGCAATTTCCAATTCGTAATTCCAATATTAAGCCAATTGACCCCGATGAGGTTTTAAAGCATCTCTATATGTTTTCATATCAATTTCATTGACTACAATAAAAGCAATAGTATGTATTTCAGAAATGATAGTAAAATCCACTTCATGAAAATGTAGTTTTTCAATGGCAGCAAATTCTTTTAAGTGAATGCAATGGTGTTCAGCTGTTTTTTGAGAAGTGTTTCCTTTAAAATCCCAAATCAATTTTAATTTTCTATTTAACATTTATTGAATTATTCATGACTAATATAAATCAGTAAATCGCCTCCATTGAATGAGATTTGAACTTCGTTTTCGGTAGCTTTATTTCTGGTGCCAATGCGTTCTCCAAATGTTAAGGTGTCATTATTAAGAGGATATAACAAGCCTTTTGTAATAATTCCGTTGGCAACAGGAAGTGGAATTAAAGAAATATTTCTGTCTTTAATATTACTTACTTTAAAATAATCTTCAATAAAAAAATATTTGCCAAAATCGTCGTAAAAAGTAATATTTAAGCCAATTTTCCATTGTAAAGCGGTGCTAATATTCCCTAAAAAATGGTCGTGCTCTTTGCCACTTCCACCATACACATCAATGTTATAATAGCCACGATGTTTTAAAATTTGTAGTGCTTTTTCAAAATCTGTATAATCCTGATTTGGAGTATTTATAACTTCAACAGAATTAGGTACTGTATGTATAGAATCAAAATCTCCTGTAACCAAATCGGGTACAATATTATTGGCTTCAAAATAATTGTAAGCACCATCAATGGCGCAAACAATTTCGTATTGGGATAGGTCTGGGAAATTTTTTGGTTCTGAACCGTTTAGTAAAATAAATGCATTTTTAGTTTTCATAGAAAGCAAAAATAACAAAAAAGAGCCATTCAAATTAATTTTTATTTTGAAGCTTTTCAAGTCTTTCTTTATGTGTTTCACTTCCGCTCAATTCAAAAGCAATTTTTATATTTTTCAGCGCATTTGAATAATCTTCTACAGATTCATAATATTCAGCTAAGGAATCAAATGAGTTGGCACTTTTTGGATAGTATTTAACGCCCATCTCAAAAAACAATTTTGCTTTTTCAGGAAAACCCATTTGCATGTTCATATAGCCATAACCAGTAAAAAGTTCTTCAATCATTGGTGGAATTGCATACCCTAAATTTGTAGTGTATACTTTTTCTTGGTTATTTAGCAATTCCCTTAATTCTTCAACAGTAGTTTCAGGATTGTTATATTTTGGTGGATGTTGAAATTGAAACCAATCAAAAAGAAAAACCAATCCATCGATCATAGAGGGTAAAGGAACCGTACCATGCAAATCTTCGGAATACACTTTCCAAGAGAAATTTAACCCACTTTCTTTGTGCTTTTCAGTAAAGGTTGAAAATTCCATAATTGAACGTGGAAATAAGGTGAACTCTGAAGTATCTTCCATAATATTTTCAATAGTTATCTTTTCATCCCACATATGCAACTGTTCTGCTGCCAGAGATATAAATAAAGATTTTCCATGAAATTTTTCTGTTTGTAGTTTTTCTTTTGCTTCTTTCAATAATTTTTGATTGTCCCAATCTAAACTTGGATCAATAGCGATATAATTTTGAAACAAATGATTGTGATTTATCAACATATTTATAGTAAACAACCCAGCATAAGAATGCCCAATTAAGGTTCTGTAGTTAGTTGTAGGAAAATTTGCATCTATATAAGGAATCAATTCGTTTTCAATAAATTGAGTGAATTTTTCTGCACCTCCAGTATCTTCATCCATTTCAGTACCTCTTCTCCTTTTTATTTGAGAAGTGGTTAAATCTCTGGTTCTATTAGTACTGTTTGAAATTCCTACTAAAATCATATGTGGTAAATAATGTCCCCTATAATTATTGTAAACCGTTTCTAAAGTACTTAGTTGAACACTTCCATCTAAAATATAAGCAACAGGGTATTTTTCAGGACTCTCAGGGTTGTAATTTTTGGGTAATTTCACCCAAAATTCTTTATTTTCGTTAAAGGTTGAAGAAAAAAGGCTATCCTTAAAGGCAATTTTAGATAAATAAATTTCATTTTTTGAAGCTTGCGAATGGCTTAAAGTTGAAGTTATAAGAGTTAAAACCGATGTAAAAGTTAATAGATACTGTTTAATCATTACGAAATATTATTAGTTAGTAAAGTTGTTCAAAATAAATTTTCATTACACTGAAAAATCGCCTTTTTAGTTGAATAAGCTTTAGTTAAAAAGGCAAATTAGTTATATAACAAAGGAGGTTCTATTTTATTTTTTTAAGGCAGTCAAAATTATTATTCCCAATCTACCTACTAGGAACACAACCATACCGAAAGTTGGGCTTAACAATGCAATTTTTAAACCTGCTGCTAAAATTGAAGGAGCTATATCGCCTGCGGCTTCAATAGCATCAAAAGCGCCAATTAACCCAATAAGCTGCCCAAGAAATCCCCAAACTAAAGCGAATAAACCAATATGAATTATTAATTTTTTATTGTTTCCATCAGCATCACCTTTCATAAAAACTTTTACTAGTAAAATAATAGTAATTATTAGCAATAAAAAGGTTGGATAAGTAAAAATAGGTCCGCCATCGTTTAATAAATTGATAATTAAAGGTCTCATAAATTTGTTTTTTATTTGTTAATATGTTTCAAATATATTTTGTTTCAGTGCACTATTTTTAAAACTGCGATGGATTGCATTAATTAGATCAATAATCCCTAAATCAATCCTAGTTTTGGTAATTATGTTAGATTGTTGTCAAATATCGCTACTTTTTTGTATTTCATCGCAATTCAATGTTTTTTATTAGAAAAATGTTGATATTGCATCACCAATGACACTATCGAAAGCGGTTTATAAAGGATTGATTACTGTAATACTACATCTATTATTTTGGATTGTCGTATACTTTTTTTACACCTATTTTTTAGGGTATGGAAGTAATAATACAGATTATGTAAACAAATTTTCACTGTTTTTAATGCCAGTCACTATAGGTGTTAGCTATTTCTTCTTATATTTTTTAATTCCGAAGTATTTACTAACTCAAAAACAGGGTCTATTTTTACTATATAGTATATACACCTTTATAGTTTCTGCCTATTTAATTATTCTTTCAATATTATATGCATTGGTATTTTTGATTGAATTTAATGCCGATGAAACATCTCCACTTACCAAAACACTTCCTTTTATAATATTAGGAGTTTATTTTGTAGCTTTTATGGTTATTATTTTCGGATTGATATTACACAATTATAAATCAATTGTAAAGAATGAAGATTTAAAAAGTAAGTTTTTACAAACGCAATTGCAACTCAAAGAGCAAGAGCTTAAGTTTTTAAAAATGCAAATTCACCCACATTTTTTATTTAACTCATTAAATACTATTTATGGATTTGCACTTAAAAAAGAAGATGAAACTCCGGAAATGATTTTAAAACTTTCTAACTTGTTAGATTATATATTGTATCAGGTTAAAAAACCAAAAGTTAGTTTAAAAGAAGAAATTGCTCATATTAAGGAGTATATTGAACTGGAAAAAATAAGATTTCGAGATACTTTAAATATTGAATTTAAATCTCAAATTGATGATGAGCAAGTTGAGATTCCGCCAATGTTGTTATTACCATTTGTTGAAAATGCATTTAAGCACGGAGGTATAATAAATGGAGTTTTAACTTTAGTTATTGAAGTAACTTTTCTTAAAGGAAACTTAAGTTTTCTTGTTAAGAATTCAATAAATTTTAAAAGTAAAGAAGATGAAAAAGGGATTGGATTAAATACTGTTGAAAAAAGATTGGATTTACTTTTTAAAAACTCTTATGATTTAACTGTGAAGAGTGAAAATGATTGGTTTGAGGTATATTTAAATATTCAAAAAATGAATGAAAATGGTTAAAAATGTAAATTGTATTATTGTTGATGACGAACCAATGGCTCGTGAAATATTAATAAATCACCTGCAAAAAATTGAAGCTATTACTATTGTTGATAGCTGTAAAAATGCCATTGAAGCATTCAATGTAATCAATTTAAATAAGATAGATTTAATATTTCTAGATATTAATATGCCTGAAATATCAGGCTTATCTTTTGCTAAATCTATCAACAAAAACATCAAAGTTATTTTTACAACTGCGTATCGTGAATACGCAATTGATGGGTTTGATTTACAAGCTGTAGACTATTTATTAAAACCAATTTCATTTGAACGTTTATTACAGGCTGTGAATAAGTTTTTAGATGAAACTATAACTCCAATTGTTGAGAATTTATCAGAAGTTAAATTTGAAAAATCAGATTTTATTTTTGTGCGTTTTGAAAGAAAGATGGTAAAAATTGAATTTTCAGAGATCAATTATATTGAAAGTTTTAGCGATTATTTAAAAATTCATTTACAAGACAAAACAATAGTTACTAGAGAAACTATTGGCAATATTGAAGTTAAACTGCCACAAAAAGAATTTATTAGAATACACAGGTCATTTATAGTGTCAATGGCTAAAATAAACTCATTTACCAGCGAATTTATTGAGGTTGATAAAAAAGCAATTCCTATAAGTAGAAGTTATAAAAAAGATGTGCTTTTTAGATTAGAAAATGTTTAGTTAAAACAATTATCTTTGCTCAAAATTTTTATTTTGAAAGAAACCGATTTCATTTTATCAAATTTCGATATATCAAAAACTTCAAACGGAAGTGTTACTTGGAAAACACCCAGCAATATTGCATTGGTGAAATATTGGGGAAAACAAGAGCCTCAATTGCCTGAAAACACTTCAATAAGTTTTACTTTGGATGCTTGTTGCACTATAACGACATTAGAATTTTCTAAAAAAGAAAAAGTTTCAAGTAATTTTAATTTTGAAATTTATTTTGAAGGAGAAAAAAAGGATGATTTTAAACCAAAAATTCAAAAATTCTTTGAAAGAATAGAACAGTATGTCCCTTTTTTGAAGGATTATGAATTTGTAATAAAATCTCAAAACTCATTTCCTCACAGCAGTGGAATAGCATCTTCAGCAAGTGGTATGAGTGCGTTGGCATTGTGCATAATGAGTTTGGAAAAACAATTAAATCCAACAATTTCAGAAGAATATTTCAATAAAAAAGCATCATTTTTAGCACGTTTAGGCTCAGGAAGTGCTTGTAGAAGTATTGAAGGCGAACTGATTGTTTGGGGAAATCATGCTAAAATAGAAGGAAGTTCTAACTTGTTTGGGGTGAAATTTCCGTATAAAGTTCATGAAAATTTTAAAAATTATCACGATACTATTTTATTGGTTGATGAAGGAGAAAAACAAGTTTCGAGTACTATTGGGCATCAATTAATGTACAATCATCCATTTGCCGAACAACGTTTTCAGCAAGCAAATGACAATATTTTAAAAATATCGGAAGTGCTTCAAAATGGGAATCTAAAAGAATTTATAACAATTGTTGAAAGCGAAGCCTTGAGTTTGCACGCAATGATGATGACTAGCAATCCCTATTTTATTTTAATGAAGCCAAATACATTAAAAATTATCAATAAAATTTGGGAGTACAGAGCAGCAACAAAATCGAACATTTGTTTTACTTTAGATGCTGGTGCAAATGTTCATGTATTGTTTCCAGAGGCTGAAAAAGAGCGTGTTAATAATTTTATAATAAATGAGTTAATTCAATTTTGTCAAGAAAATCATTATATTTGCGACAGAATTGGAATTGGGGCAAAACAAATTATTAATAATTAATAATGAAAAATTAATAATTTGTTATGGCTAAAGAGNATCTAATTAAAGATAAGAGTTTTCAGTTTGCAATTGACATTGTATCTCTTTATAAATATTTGGAGGATGATAAGAAAGAATTTGTTATGTCCAAACAATTATTGAAATCGGGTACTTCAATTGGGGCAAATGTGAGAGAAGCCGAATTTGCACAAAGTAAAGCAGATTTTATTAGTAAAATGTCAATTAGTTTAAAAGAAGCAAATGAAACGGATTATTGGCTAGAATTGCTTTTTAAAACAAATTTTATTGATGAAATAACATTTAAAGAATATCAAATTAAATCATCAGAAATATTGAGATTATTAGTTAGTATTGTAAAATCAGCTAAAAGTTAAATAAGTATAATGCAACATAATTTTTCATTATTAACTATTCATTTTTCATTATAATTATGAAAGGACCACTTTTTTACGCGAAAATCTTACTTTTTGGAGAGTATGGAATCATTAAAGATTCTAAAGGGTTGGCAATACCTTACAACAGTTTTCAAGGTGCTTTGATAAAATCAGATGAATTATCTGAAGCCTCTCAAAAATCGAATTTAAACTTACAGAAATTTTATAATTACTTAATTAATCTTGAAAAACAAGATTTAGTTAGTTTTAGATTGGATGAGTTTAAAGCAGATATTGAAGATGGTATGTATTTTGACTCTAGTATTCCACAAGGTTATGGTGTTGGGAGTTCAGGAGCTTTGGTAGCTTCAATTTACGATAAATATGCAAACGATAAAATAACTGTTTTAGAGAATTTGACTAGAGATAAATTATTGAAATTAAAGCAAATATTTTCTTTAATGGAGTCTTTCTTTCACGGTAAAAGCTCAGGATTGGATCCTTTAAATTCATACTTAAGTTTACCAATTTTAATCAATTCAAAAGACAATTTAGAACCAACAGGAATTCCTTCACAAACAGATGGGAAAGGTGCAGTTTTCTTATTAGATTCTGAAATAGTTGGTGAAACGGAACCAATGGTTAATATTTTTATGAAAAAAATGAAGAATGAAGGTTTTCGAAAAATGTTAAATGAAGATTTCGCGAAACATACTGATGCCTGCATTGATGATTTTTTAAATGGAAATGTAAAATCCCTGCTTGGAAACGTAAAACAATTATCAAAAGTTGTTTTAGTAAATTTTAAACCAATGATTCCTAAAGCATTTCATAAAATATGGAAAAATGGAATTGAAACCAATGACTATTATTTAAAACTTTGTGGCTCTGGCGGCGGAGGTTATATTCTAGGATTTACTGAAGATTTTGATAAAACAAAAATAATTTTAAAAGATTATAAACTGGAATTGGTTTACAGGTTTTAAGTTGTGTAATATACCTAAATAATAAGGTTTAAGTTTAAGCTTTGTTCTACATCAAATGGATTTATTAGAAATCTCAAAAAGCAATACAAAAAAAAAGAGGCCTCTTTATATAAAAGTATTGAGTTTGTTTTCTGTGGTTAGAGGTTATAACATCTCTTTAATTGTAATTGCTCAATATTTAGCAGCTGTTTTTATTTTTGCTCCAGAAAAATCGCTGATGAATATTTTGTTTGATGTTGATCTGTATTTTATTGTTGTATCTACAGTTTGTGTTATAGCTTCAGGGTATATAATAAATAATTTTTACGATGCTGAAACCGACATCATTAACAGGCCTTTAAAAGCAAAAATTGATGGCATTGTTAGTCAAAAAATTAAATTGAGAATTTATTTTTTATTAAATTTCTTAGGTGTTTTATTTGGGTTTTTAGTTTCTTGGAGAGCGGCATTTTTTTTCTCAATTTATATTTTCCTAATTTGGTTTTATTCCCATAAATTAAAAAAATATCCTTTAACAGGTTTATTTTCTGCAGCGATATTAGCTATTTTACCTTTTTTCGCAGTTTTTGTCTATTACAAAAATTTTTCAGAAATCATTTTTACACATGCAGCATTCTTATTTTTTATTTTATTAATTAGAGAATTGGTAAAAGATTTAGAAAGAATTAAAGGCGATTTCGCTCAAAATTATCAAACAATTGCGGTAAAATATGGTGAGCATTTCACTAAAATATTGATTACCATTCTTGTTGCTTTAACTCTCAATCCAATTTATTTTTTATTGAAATATCCTGAAATTGGAGGAATGAAGTATTATTTTTACGCAACAATAATTATTTTAGGTTTATTCCTAATTTTACTTTGGTTCAGCAAAAATAAACGCAATTATGTAGTACTGCATTTAATTTTGAAATTTTTAATATTTGCAGGGGTATTTAGCTTAGCTTTAATAGATTATTCAGTAATAATTGATAGAATTTTGTTAAAATAAAAGTCTTAAATGCTTTTGTAAAGTAATAAGGATTACTTTTGCAAAAAAATAATAATAAAAATGAATTCAAGTAGAAACTCGTCGGGAGGACGACACCAAGAAAAAAAGAAGCCTTTAAAATCTTCAAGTAAAAAATTTGATGCTAAACGAAAATTTTCAGATAGCTCAAAACCAAAAACTTTTAAAAGTTCTTCAGAATCAGAAGGTACTAAAAGACCTCAAAGATTTGAGACTAAAAAATTTGAAGGAGATAGAAAATCCTCAAATACTTCAAAAGAAAAATCTTCAGCTAAAAAAACAGTTTCAAACCCAGAAGTTGATGGTATACGCTTAAATAAATACATTTCCAATGCAGGTATTTGTTCTAGACGTGAAGCCGATGTATATATTGCTGCAGGAAATGCAACAGTTAATGGTAAAATTGTAACTGAAATGGGNTACAAAGTGAAATTGACTGATGAGGTAAGATTTGATGGAAGTTCCATAAATCCTGAAGCAAAACGTTATGTTTTGTTAAATAAGCCTAAGAATTTTATCACCACAATGGATGATGATCGAGGTAGAAAAACAGTAATGGAATTGGTTGCAAATGCTTCAAAAGAACGCATTTATCCCGTTGGTAGATTGGATAGAAATACCACCGGATTGTTGCTTTTTACCAATGACGGTGAGATTGCAAAAAAATTAACACACCCAAAGCATAATATTCAAAAATTATACCATGCTAGTTTGGATAAGAAACTAGCAATGAGTGATTTAAATAAAATTTCTGAAGGATTTATGCTAGATGATAAAAGAGTTATTGTTGACGAAATTTCGTACATAATTAATCAGCCAAAAGAAGAGGTTGGTGTAAAAATTCACTCAGGAAGAAATAGAATAGTTCGAAGAATTTTTGAACATTTCAATTATACAGTTGTAAAACTCGATAGAGTTGTTTTTGCAGGGCTGACAAAAAAAGATTTACCTAGAGGTCATTGGCGCCATTTAACCGAAATGGAAGTCAATAATTTAAAAATGCTTTAATAAAATTCAACAAAAACCGAGATATTTCTTGGTTTTTGTTTTTAAATTAATGACATTTAAAAGGTTAAAAAAACATTGCTAATTAACAACTTTTTATTTTTCAATTCAGATATTTTTATATATTTGGAACTCATATTTGCCGTATAAAAGGCATTTAAAATTTTAAATTCGAATTTTATAATTGTTTTTTATGAAGAATGTAATTGTAGATTATAAAAAATTAACTCCAGAAATCTTAAATTTATTGGTGGAAAAATTCCCTGATGGATACGGTATAAGAGATGTTGTGAAGTTTACAAACCATAAAGGTCAGTATGTTGAAGCTGTTGAGGTTTCAACTGAAGACACAAAATATCTCGTTAAAATTAGTGATGAGTTAGTTGATAGCATGGAAAACCATGAAGATGAAGATGATGATAACTTTACCCTCGATATCGAAGAACCAAATATTGATTTGGATGAAGTAGATCTTGAAGATGATGATATTAGCGATGTTGATGAAGTAGAAGAAACTGATGAGGATGAAATTAACGAAGAGGATGAAATTGACGAAGAGGATGATGATAAGTAAAATTTAAAAGAAGCTTTTTTCCGTATAAAAAATAATAAGTCGTCTAAAAAGAAATTTTTAGACGATTTTTTTATTCAATTTTATTAGTATTAATGAGTGTTTTAGCAATTGTTCTTGCCTTAAAAAGAAAAAACCCTATAAACTGACGTTTATAGGGTTTTTAAGTGGTACCTCCAGGAATCGAACCAGGGACACAAGGATTTTCAGTCCTTTGCTCTACCAACTGAGCTAAGGTACCATTGCCTAAGCGGTTGCAAATATAAATTTATTTTTTAGACTAATCAAAACAATTTTTAAAAAATCTGTTGTATTTTTACAACTTGTAAATAAATAACAATGAACATCATTATAGACATTGGAAATTCAAGAATAAAAATAGCTGTTTTTAATGGTCGTGAATTGATTCATAATGAAATATTTACCTCCGAAATGTTTATTGAAAACACTATTACAATTATTGAAAAATACCAATGTAAAAATGCAATTATTTCTTCAGTTGGATCTTTAAAAAAAAGTGATTTAAAAGTGTTGAATTCAAAAATTAACCTGATTGAGTTGAATTCTGACACAAAAATACCTTTTAAAAACAACTATGCTACACCAAAAACGCTTGGTGTTGATAGAATTGCATTGGTTTCATCGGCAGTTTCTAGTTTCCCAAATAAAAATGTACTTATAATTGATGCAGGAACTTGTATTACGTATGATTTTATTGATAGGGATGGTTGTTATTTAGGTGGAGCAATTACCCCGGGAATTTTAATGCGCTATAAAGCTTTAAATAATTTCACGAAAAAATTACCATTATTAGAGCCTTCAAATAGTTATAGTTTAATTGGGAATTCAACAGAAAGCTGTATACATTCTGGCGTAATTTTAGGCGTTATAAACGAAATTGATAGTGCAATCAATCAGTATAAAGAAAAAATTGAAGATTTAACAGTAGTTTTAACAGGTGGAGACGTTAATTTCTTGGCAAATAAATTAAAAAATAGCATATTTGCCAATCCTAATTTTTTATTGGAAGGATTAAACACAATTTTGACCTATAATTTAAATTAAATGACAAGAAAAATAATAGTAGTATTAATAACTCTATTTATATCTGCAAGCAGTTTTGCCCAAATTAACAGTACTTCAGTCTATTCTTTTTTTGGTATTGGTGATAGAAACAATTCGGCCACAACTGAACAATTAAGTATGGGAGGAGTTGGTGTTACCTTGAGCGAACCACATAGAATTAATTTATCAAATCCGGCGGCAAATGCCTCATTAGAATTTACAAATTATTCTTTAGCCTTAGTAAGTAAAAATTCTTGGGGAAAACAAAATGAGCAATCTGAAAATTCGTCTGCGACATACCTTACTTATTTGGCAATGGGTTTTAATATAGGAGAAAAAGGAGGGTTGTCTTTTGGGTTAATGCCAAATACGTCGGTTGGATACAACCTAATTTCTAGAGAGTACGATATCGATAATGAAATATTATCTGCAACAGCATTCAAGGGCGAAGGAGGAACTAGTAAAGTGTTTTTAGGACTGGGTTATGAAGTCGCAAAAGGCTTAAATCTAGGTGTTCAAGGAAATTATATTTTTGGTAAAATTGAAAATTCAATTGTAAACCAAATCAGAAGTTCTTCATTATCAACTAAATATGAGACAGTATCAAATGTTTCAGGCTTTAGTTTAGATGCTGGTTTTCAGTATAAAAGGGAGGTTAAGGAGAATGTTAACCTTTTATTAGGAGGGAACTTTAATTTTGAGAATGATATTAAATCCAATGAAAAGGAATATTTATACTCTATATCTTCTGGATTTCCAAGAGATACAATTTTAAATAACAAAAATATTGGATATTTAACAAACCCTATGAAATCAACAGTTGGAATTGGTTTTGGAAGGGATAATAAATGGTATGCTGGAGTTGACTATACTTTTCAAAAAGCATTAAGCTCTGAAGGAAGTATTTATGAAAGTGATATTATTTCTTACGATAATTATTCTAAATTTGCAATTGGAGGATTTTATACTCCTAAATACAATTCTATTTTAAGCTATTGGAATAGAATAACTTATAGAGCAGGATTGAAATTTGAAAATACAGGAATAATGTTAGATGCCGATAAAGATGGTTTAAACTATGAACCAATTAATGATTTTGGCATATCTTTTGGTATAGGTTTTCCAGTAGGGAAGCAAATTTCAAATTTAAATTTTGGATTTGAATACGGAAAAAGGGGAAATACAAACGGAAATTTAGTTCAAGAGAATTATTTTAATTTCAGATTGAGTGTTTCACTAAACGATAAATGGTTTGAAAAACAACAAATATTTTAATTATAAAGTGCATAGACGATGAAAAAAATGAAACAAATCTTAACTTTTTTATTTTTTATTATTTCAGCCCCTATTGTATTATCACAATCGGCTGATGAATGTAATATTAAATACAACCTATTTAAAGGTGAATACAATGCTGGAAAATACGGGGATGCTTTTGAAAACTGGAAATGGTGTATGGATAACTGCCCCACCTTATCGGTAAACATTTATAAATATGGGGTTAAAATTGCTGAGCATGCTTTAAAAAATGCAACTCCCCTAGAAAAAGAAGCAGCTGTTCAATTGGTTGAAAGAGTTTATTTACAAAGATTACAACACTATCCTGATGGTAAAGCGGATATCTATAACGACTTAGCTTCTTTTAAAGCTGAGCAAGGAGCTTCACAAGAAGAAGTTTTTGGATGGTTAGAGAAATCGTTTAAAGAAAATCCAACAGAAATGTCTGCTACAAATATTTATAAATATTTTGACATAATTTTAAATACTTATAGAGATTCAAATCCACAAAAAGTTTTTGATACTTATGATGAAGTTAGTGAAGGTGTTGAATTAAAAAGAGAGGATTATTCTAAAAAAATAGATATAATTAACGCTAAGGATTCACTTACTTTAAGTTCTAAAGAAAGAAATAGTAGAGCTGTTTATCAACAAGTTCTTACTAATTTAACTATTGTTGAAGCAGGTTTAGATGCTAAATTATCGGAAATATCAACTTGCGAAAATTTAATTCCTTTAAATAAAAAATATTTTGAAGAATTTAAAAATGATGCACAATGGTTAAGAAGAGCTGTATCAAGAATGTATAATAAAGAATGTACTGAAGATCCTTTTTATGACACTTTAGTTGAAGCCTATGTTAAGGCTGATCCTTCGCCGCAGGCTTCATTATTTTATGCCGGTATTTTGTTGAAGAATGGAGAAACCAGTAAAGCAATGGGCTATTTTAAACAAGCTGTTGAACAAGAAAATGATACCTATAAAAAAGCGGGATATCAATTGAAAATTGCTCAAATTTTAAGACTTCAAGGTAAGCTATCTGAAGCTAGAGGTTATTGTTATCAAGCTTTAGACAATGCACCAACAATGGGTAGAGCTTACTTGTTAATTGCTACTATGTATGCTTCAAGCGCTAACAATTGTGGAACTGATGTAGTTTCAAAAAGAATGGTTTATGTAGCAGCTTTGAACAAAGCAAGGCAAGCAAAATCAGTTGATCCAAGTATTAGTTCCTTAGCAAATAAATATATAAGTAACTATTCTGAAAATATTCCATCTAAAAAAGATTTATTTGTAGCTGGTATTGAATCAGGAACACCTCATAAAATTGGTTGTTGGATTAATGAAACAGTTATAATTCCTTAATTCTATTTAAATAGGATTATTGATTATATTTGTTGAATGACAAAACCCATTGTGAATAAAATAAAAAACATTGTTATTGTAATATCAGTAGCAATGTTTTTTTCATGTACAAATGATGTAAAGGAGGTTAAAGATTTTTTAGCCGATAAAAATTTACCAGTTGGAGAGTCTTACAATGTTTTTCATAAACATACAGATTCTGGCAGAATAAATATTAAAATGAAGGCGCCTTTAATGCTTGATTTTAGTAATAGAGATGAGCATCCGTATTCTGAATTTCCAAATGGGCTAAAAATTACAACCATTGAAAAGAATGGAGATTCTACAACTGTTCAAGGAGATTATGCTAAAAATTATAAAAGAACAGAAGTGTCTGAGATTAAAAATAATGTAATAATCATCAACTATGCAGCAAAGCATAAATTGGTAACAAGCCAAATTTATTGGGATAAAAAAACACATTATTTTTTTACAGAAGCTAAATTTACTTTTTATACACCAGCTGATACTATTCATGGAACAGGTTTTGAAGCTTCTGAAGATTTAAAAAAATGGTGGGTAAAAAATCAGCAAGGTGTTATTAATGTTAAAGAATAAAAATGAAGAAAATTTCTAAAATATTTGAAGTAGGTTATTTAATTATAGCCATTGTTTTTTTAGTTGAAACTTTTTTAAATTGGAATGAAGATAGATCGCGCGCATATTTACTGCTGTTATTTTCAGTTTTGGCAGGTTTCATGTATTTTTTCAGAAAACGTTTCAGAAAAAAAATGGACAATACTAAAAAGTAAATGGAATTTCAAATAGTAGTCATATTAATTTCAATTTTATTATCTGCATTCTTTTCAGGAATGGAGATTGCATATGTTTCTGCTAATAAATTTCAGGTTGAATTACAAAAGAAAAAAGAAGGTGTTATAGCTAAGATCTTAAAAAAAATCACATCAAAATCGTCTAAATTTATTACTACAATGTTGGTAGGTAATAATATTGCATTGGTGGTTTACAGTTTTTTTATGGGCGAATTAATTTTGAGCCTTCTACCTATTTCACGTCTCAATGAATTTTCAGTTTTGTTTATTCAAACAATCCTTTCTACCTTAATTATTTTAGTAACCGCCGAATTTTTGCCAAAAGCTTTGTTCAGAATATACGCAAATGAGGCGCTTTGGTTTTTAGCCCCTTTGGCTTATTTTTTTTATATTATTTTTCATTTTATTTCAAATTTTATTACAGCAATTTCAGACTTTGTTTTAAATCTTTTTTTTAATTCTTCAAAAGATATTCAACAAACCGAATTTAGTAAAGAAGAATTAGGGAATTATATCACTGAGCAGCTCGAAAATTCAAAAGACAGTGAAGAAGTTGATAGTGAAATTCAAATCTTTCAAAATGCCTTAGAGTTTAACAACTTAAAAGCAAGGGAAATTATGATTCCTAGAACGGAGATTGTAGCGGTTGATATTAATGAAACAGTTAAAAACATAAAGCAATTATTTGTTCAAACGGGGTATTCAAAAATTTTAGTATACAGAAATTCGTTAGACGATGTTTTAGGTTATGCGCATGCTTTTGAAATGTTTAAAAAACCCAAAAACATTCAAAGTATTTTAATGCCTGTTGAATTTGTTCCGGAAAGCATGCTTATAAATAATGTGCTTAATATTTTAACATTGAAAAAAAGAAGCATATCGGTTGTTTTGGATGAATTTGGAGGTACTTCAGGAATTATAACAGTTGAAGATATTGTTGAAGAACTTTTTGGTGATATTATTGATGAACACGATACTATTGAGCTATTAGAAAACACAATAAACAATAGGGAATACGAATTGTCTGCACGTTTGGAAGTTGATTATCTAAACGAAACTTACAACTTGAATTTGGAAGAAGATGAAGCTTATGAAACCCTTGGAGGATTTATTGTTTACCATAATGAAGACATTCCAAAACAAGATGAAGTGATTGAAATTAATAACTTACATTTTAGAATGTTGAAGGTAGATTCTTCAAAAATATTGGAAGTTTACCTTAAAGTTTTAGACAAAGCAGATTAAGTAAATCTCCTTGTAAATAATTACACATTATTTACAGTTAATATTAAACAATTCACTTTCATATTTAAATAGTTAATCGTATTTTCGCACACTGTAATTAAAAGAAATATAACAATGGCAATTTTATCAAAAATTAGAGATCGTTCAATGTTCCTAATCCTAATTGTAGGTTTGGCGCTTTTTGCATTTGTACTTGATCCTAGTTCTATACAACAATTTTTTAGTTCAAGTAAAATTAACTCTATTGGTGACGTAAATGGTGAAGAAATTGACCGAGAAGAATTTGCGGCCCAAGTTGAAGCTTATAGAGGGCAAAGTGGTGGAAGAGCTACACAAATGCAAGCTGTAAATGCTGTATGGAATACATTTGTTGGTGAAAAAATATTTCAAACTCAACTTGAAGAAGCTGGAATAGTTGTAGGTGAAAAAGATATTTGGGATGCTATGGTAGCATTACCAGAAATTCAAAACGCTCCAATATTTAAAAATGAAGCAAACCTTTTCAATGAAGAAAAATTGAAAGAATATATTGCCAACTTAAAAGATGAAGCTGAAACAGGAAATTCAGAAGCTTGGACCAATTGGTTAGCTACTGAAAAAAGTATCAAACAAAATTTAGAACGCCAAGCATATACATCTTTGGTTACTGCAGGTTTAGGTTCTTCATTGGCTGAAGGGAAAAGAGATTATTTGTATCAAAACACAAATATGGAGTCACAATTTGTATTTGTTCCGTATTCATCTATTGCTGATACTTTAGCTACAGTGTCAAAAGAAGAAGTTAAAGCCTATGTGAGCAAAAATCCAAAAAAATACAAACCAGAAGCTACACGTTCTTTGCAATTTGTAAAATTTGATATTGTACCATCACTTGCTGATGATACTGAAACAAAACAAATTGTTGAAAGTTTTATCAATGATAGAGAAGAATATAGCAATGCTGCAAAAGCAACTGTTACTGTTGCTGGATTAAAAAATGCTTCAAATTATGAAACTTTTTTAAGTGAAAATGGATCTGATTTAAGTATAGATAATGGTTATAAGTATAAAAATCAATTACCTGCTGAAATTTCTGAGCAAGTGTTTAATGCCTTAGTTGGTGATGTAGTTGGAGCTTACAAAAATAATGGATATTACAAAATTTCAAAAGTTGTTGAAGTTTTAGAAATTCCAGACTCAGTGAAATCTAGTCATATCATTATTCCTTATGCTGGCTCTACTCGTTCGACTTCATTAAAAACAAAAGAAGAAGCAAAAGTAGCTGCTGATAGTATTTTTGCTTTAGTTAAAGGTAGTAAAGATAAGTTTACCGAAATTGCTGACGAAATTAATTCTGACGGTACAAAAGGAAAAGGTGGGGATATTGGATGGATTACTAAAGATCAGGCATTTTCAGCTGGATTTGACAAAGATTTTGCAGATTTTATTTATAAAAATAAAACTGGAAGTATTCAGGTAGTAGAAACTGCATTTGGTTTCCATATTATTAGAATTGATAATCAAAATACTGCTCAAAAAGCAGTTAGGTTGGTAACATATGCGCGTTTAATTGAAGCTTCTGAAGCAACTGAAAACACCATTTTTGAACAGGCTGAAACTATGACTGCAAGTTTAACTGATGGAAAATCAATTGATGAAGTAGGTACAGATAAGGGATTTACTGTTCAAACAGCTCAAAATTTAAAAGCATTAGATGAGAATATTCCTGGAATTTCAGACCAACGTCAAATTGTAACGTGGGCATTTAGCAAAGAAAGAAGTTTAGGTGATTCAAAACGTTTTGATATTGATATAGCAGGAAAAAGAGGATATGCCGTTGTTGTTCTTGTTGATAAAACAGAAACAGATGAAGTAGCAATAACTTCAGAAATTATTGCTCAAGTTAGACCAATGTTGGTAAACGAGAAAAAAGCTGCAATTATTAAAAAAACTATGACAGGTGCAACTTTAGAAGAAATTGCAACAAAGAACTCAACTTCTGTTAAATCTGCTTCATCTATAAATTTAGGAAGTCCATTAATTTCAGGTGTTGGAAATGAGCCATCGGTTGTTGGGGCAATGTCTACTGTAATACTAGACCAAGTTTCTGAAATGATTAATGGAGAGAAAGGTGTTTTTGTTGTAACTGTTACAAAAAGAGATGCGCCAGTTGATATTGAAAATTATGAATCTTTCAGAACTACAAAAGCCAATATGTTAAAAGGAAGAACATACCAATTGTTCCAGGTGTTAAAAGAAACAGCTAAGATTAACGATAATAGAGCGAATTTCTTTTAATAGAAATTAGCATTAAAATTGAAGTAAAAACCGAGCATTGCTCGGTTTTTTTTGTTTTCATTTTTAAATTTAATGAATAAAATAAAATTTTTCCAATACTTATGCCATAAATTTTTATCTTTATAATATATTTAAGACTAAATGGTTCGATTTAAAGTGAGATATACACAAAGCGAAAATAAAAATTCAAATAAGGCCATTGTTCGTTTTAATATTTGCTATCCGCAGTTTCCATTTTTCACCTCTTCAGAAACAATCTCAAATCTAAATAAATAATGAAAAAAATCATCTCAATTTTAGTTTTTTCAATGCTTCCTTTTGTTAGTATGGCTAGTGAAGCCGATCTTGTAATCCCGGATGCAATAAAAGAACAAAGCATTTTATACTGGGGCTTTTTAATTACACTGGCCGGTTTACTTTTTGGGTTTTACCAATTTATTCAAGTAAAAAAAATAAGGGCTCACAAATCTATGTTAGATGTTGCTCAGGTTATTTTCGAAACCTCTAAAACATATTTAATTCAGCAAGGAAAATTTATTTTTATTTTATTTGCTTTTATTGGTACAGCTGTAGCTTTTTATTTTGGATTTTTATCAAAAGACCCAGTAACGGGTGAAAACTTATTTGGAGTTGGTGGTGTTTTGATGATTCTTGGATGGATGATTCTTGGAATTTTAGGATCTTATGCAGTTGCTTGGTTTGGAATAAGAATGAATACTTTAGCCAACTCTCGAATGGCTTTTGCCTCTCTTGAAAGAAAACCAATTAAATTATTAAATATTCCGCTAAATGCTGGAATGAGTATTGGTGTTGTACTAATTTCTTTGGAATTATTACTAATGCTTATTATTCTTATGTTTGTTCCTGGTGAGTATGCAGGAGCTAGTTTTATTGGTTTTGCCATTGGTGAATCTTTAGGAGCTTCAGCTTTGCGTATTGCAGGAGGTATTTTTACTAAGATTGCAGATATTGGTTCTGATTTAATGAAAGTAATCTTTAAAATAGGTGAAGATGATCCACGTAACCCAGGTACAATTGCAGATTGTGTTGGAGATAATGCGGGAGATTCAGTTGGGCCTACTGCTGATGGTTTTGAAACATATGGAGTTACAGGTGTGGCTCTTATTTCCTTTATTCTATTGGCAATTACTGATACTGCTTTACAAACCCAATTATTAGTTTGGATTTTTGTAATGCGTATATTAATGATTATTACTTCTATTGTTTCTTACTGGATTAACGGCGCTATTACAAAAGCGAAATATAGTCATGTAGACGAATTGGATTTTGAAGTCCCGCTAACTACTTTGGTTTGGATTACTTCAATACTTTCAATGGTGGTTACTTTCGTTGCCAGTTATTTCTTAATATCTGATTTAGGAAATAATTTATGGATTACTTTATCAGTAATTATTAGTGCTGGTACTCTTGGTGCTGCTCTTATTCCTGAGTTTACTAAATTATTTACAAGTCCTAAATCTACCCACGTAAAAGAAGTTGTTGAAGCTTCAAAAGAAGGTGGAGCATCTCTTAATATTCTTTCTGGATTAGTTGCTGGTAATTTTAGTGCATTTTGGTTAGGGATGGTATTCTTCTTTTTAATGTTTGTTGCTTACTATGCTTCAACATATGGTTTAGGTGATATTATGATTTATCCTTCTATTTTTGCCTTTGGTTTAGTTGCTTTTGGTATGTTAGGTATGGGACCTGTTACCATTGCTGTTGATAGTTATGGGCCAGTTACAGACAATGCGCAATCTATTTATGAATTATCTTTAATTGAAGAAGATATTGCTGCAATTACTCCTGAAATTGAAAGAGATTTTGGATTTACTCCAGATTTTGAAAAATCAAAATATTATTTAGAGGCAAATGATGGCGCTGGAAATACATTTAAAGCAACAGCAAAACCAGTGTTGATTGGTACAGCCGTTGTTGGTGCAACAACGATGATTTTTGCATTGATTTTAGTAATAGAACATTCTTTAGGCATAAAGCCTGAACAAATTTTGAACTTGTTGAATCCATATACTATTTTTGGATTTTTACTTGGGGGAGCTGTTATTTATTGGTTCTCGGGAGCCAGTATTCAGGCTGTAACAACGGGTGCAAGTCAGGCGGTGGCTTATATTAAAGAAAATATCAATCTAGATCCTGATGCGCCAAAAAAAGCAGATGTTGAAAAATCTAAAGCAGTTGTGAAAATTTGTACTCAATACGCTCAAAAAGGAATGTTAAATATTTTTATTGCGATTTTCTCTTTTGCTTTGGCATTTGCTTTCTTTTCTGCACCAACAGGAATTGTAGCGGGTATGAGTGAAACAGATTTATTACTTGCTGCAGCTCCGGTATCATTATTTGTAAGCTATCTTATATCTATTGCGTTTTTTGGATTGTATCAAGCTATTTTTATGGCAAATGCAGGGGGTTCTTGGGACAATGCTAAAAAAGTAATTGAAGTTGATATGAAAGAGAAAGGAACTGATTTACACGCTGCATCTGTTGTTGGTGATACAGTTGGAGATCCTTTTAAAGATACTTCATCTGTTGCCCTTAATCCAATTATTAAGTTCACTACTTTGTTTGGTTTATTAGCAATGGAAATTGCTATTTCTCCTTCATTTAGAGAGGTTGCTCCTTATTTTGGATTTGTTTTCTTTGCGATAGCATTGTATTTTGTATATAGATCGTTTTATAAAATGCGTATTAATAGCTAGTTGAGAATTATTTTATAAACCAAAAAGGGCGACTTAAATTAATAAGTCGCCCTTTTTTATATTTAATGATTTCTATCCGTTCATAGAAATTAAAAACTCTTCGTTCGAAGTTGTGTATTGAATTTTACCTTTTATAAATTCCATAGCTTCCACAGGATTCATATCAGCTAAATATTTACGAAGAACCCACATACGTTGAATTGTTTTTGCATCTAACAATAAATCATCTCTACGTGTACTTGATTTAACCAAATCAATGGCTGGGAAAATTCTACGATTAGAAATGTTTCTTTCTAATTGAAGTTCCATGTTACCAGTTCCTTTAAATTCTTCAAAAATAACTTCATCCATTTTTGAACCAGTTTCAGTTAAAGCTGTAGCAATAATAGTTAGTGAACCACCATTTTCAATATTACGTGCAGCTCCAAAAAAACGTTTTGGTTTGTGTAATGCATTTGCATCGATACCACCCGATAATATTTTACCCGATGCAGGTGCAACAGTATTGTAAGCTCTAGCCAAACGTGTAATAGAATCTAATAAAATAACCACATCGTGACCGCATTCAACCAAACGTTTTGCTTTTTCTAAAACAATATTGGCAACTCTTACGTGTTTTTCAGCAGGTTCATCAAAAGTTGAAGCAACTACTTCACCTCTTACACTTCTTTGCATATCTGTAACCTCTTCTGGGCGTTCATCTATTAATAAAATAATTTGATAAACTTCAGGATGGTTAGATGCAATTGAGTTTGCAATGTCTTTTAATAACATTGTTTTACCCGTTTTTGGTTGGGAAACAATCATACCTCTTTGTCCTTTTCCAATTGGCGAAAACAAATCCATAATTCTTGTAGAAAGTGTACTTCCTTTACCAGCTAAATTAAATTTTTCTTCAGGGAAAAGAGGTGTTAAATGTTCAAATGAAACACGATCTCTAACCACGTTAGGGTTTAATCCGTTTATTTTTGAAACACGAATTAATGGAAAATATTTTTCACCTTCTTTTGGAGGTCTAACTACACCTTTTACGGTATCTCCAGTTTTTAAACCAAACAATTTCACCTGTGATTGTGATAAGTAAATATCGTCAGGAGAAGAAAGGTAATTGTAGTCAGATGAACGTAAAAAACCATAACCATCAGGCATCATTTCCAAAACACCTTCACTTTCAATAATTCCATCAAATTCATAATCTGGATCTCTGTAACGATTTCCATTGTTAATTCTTTGACCTTTATTGCTGTCTTGTGGCTGTTTAGGCTTATTGTGTTGAGGTTTCTTCTGGTGTTGAGGCTTACTTTGTTTTGGTTGAGTATCCTGATTTGAAGATTGGGTATTAGGATTCTCATCTGAAACAACGGCATCATCAGTTACTGTTTTAGCAGTAGTATCTGCTTCAACTGTTTTAGCGGTAGTAGTTTCTAAATCTAAAGAAGCTTGTACATTCTTTTTTTGATTTGCATGTACAGGTTTCTTTGGTCTAAGGTGTACTGGTTTGTTTTGATTAGGATTTAAAGGTTTTGCAACCTGTTCCTCCTCAACATTTTCGGGTGTTACAGCTGTAGCTTCTATGCTGGGTGTAGCTGCAATTGCAGGCTTTTTAGCTGTTGATACTTTTTTGACAAGACGTTTGCGTTTTGGCTTATTGTCGTTGCTTGGAGTTACTTCACTTGTAACTCTTGAAGGAGCAGTTGCTTGAATGTCTAAAATTAAATAAACTAAATCTAATTTTTTTAAATGGCTAAATTTCTTTGCGCCAACTGTTTTTGCAATTTCTTGTAGTTCAACAAGAGTTTTCTCCTTTAATTGGGAAATTTCAAACATTATGTTAATTTGTAATAATGGTTAATGTATAATATATATTCTCTTAAGATTATACTAAGTTTTTGAGTAAGTTAATCAAGGGTGATTAGTTGAGTTGTTATAGCATCTGTATACCGCTATGTAGTAGTACATTGCAAATATATAAAATTATTTTAGATAACTAATCTTTATATCTTTAAAAATAAAATGTATTTTTGCCCTAATTAGTAAAATTTATGATTCAAAGAATTCAAACAGTTTATTTATTAATTGCAACATTACTTTCTGGAGGTCTCATTTTTTTGGTAGACTTATGGAAAACTGAAGAAGACAAACCATTTTTTGTGATGGATTCATTTTCTTCTGATGTTTTGATGTTAATAAGTATGTCAGTTTTATTTTTTGTTTCTGCTCTTCTAACATTTATTGCTATTTTTCAGTTTAAAAAAAGACAATTACAATTTGTTTTAGGGCGTTTATCAATTTTGATCAATTTTATTTTATTAGGTATTCTTGTATATTTTACACAAAACTTATCTGGAGAAATGCATGTTTCTGTGAAAGGTATTGGGTTGCTTATTCCTATTTTTAGTATTGTTTTTGTGGTTTTGGCCAATAAAGCAATTAAAAAGGATGAGGAACTCGTAAAATCCGTGGATAGATTGCGGTAGACCTAACATCTTAGTATATTTAGTGCAAGGAAAACCATTTCAATTTTTATTGAGATGGTTTTTTGCTTTTAAAGGTTTTCTAAAGAAAAAAACATTATTACTCAAGGAATTACATTTAAATTTTATCAATCAGAATTAAACTTTTAATATATTTGAACAATTAAGAAAGTTTATTTCTTCCATTTCCATTAAAAATTTAAAATAAATGAATTTTTTTAAACAATTATGTTGCTTATTTCTTCTAGTATTTAGCACTTCAATAAATATTTTAGCAATAGATTCTAAAACATTTATTTCTGAAAATTCAGAAAATAAAATTTTAATTTTTGAAGAGGATGAATTGAAAATTATTAAAGAACTTTTAGAAAAAGGAAATACAAAAGAAGCGCTTGAGAAATTGTATGTATTTATTGGTGAAGCAGAAAAAAATAATAGTACAGTATTCATAATCGAGGCGAAAATATTATTGGCTGATGTTTTACGGGATAATGGAGATTATCAAAAATCAAATGAAATTTTTAATGAAGTTATTCCTTTAATTGTTTCAGATTTTGAAAAATTGCAATATGCATATTTTAAAAAAGGCGGTAATTTTCAATTGGATAATAGCATAGATTCGGCAAAAATAAATTATGAAAAAGCCATTTTTTTTGCTGAAAAAGTAAATGGAAATGAAAACTTAAGAGCTAAAATGCATGCCAATTTATCAGGTATTTTTTATTTAAATGAAAATTATGATAAAGCAATAGAGCATTCTAAAATTGCAGCTAATTATCAGAAAGCACTTGGAAATAAAGAGATTGAAGCTGGAATTTTAAATAATTTAGGAAGTGTTTACTATATGCAAGGCAATTATAATGATGCGCTATCGGTTTTTCAAGAGGCATTTGATTTGGTTGGTTATGGACAAAGTGATTTGCAAAAACAAACTCGGAGCACATCGTTTATAAATATGGCATATGCATATAGTGGATTGGAAAATTATGAAATGGCATTTGAATTTCAAGATAAGTTTTTCTCACTAAACGATTCCTTACAGCAAGAATTAAAATACAAAGAAATTACTGAGATTCAATCCAAATATGATGTTGCTACAAAAGAGAAAGAAGCTGCTATTGAAAAGACCAAACGTAAAGAAGCCGAACTTTTAACATATGGATTAGGACTTGCAATTATAATTTTGCTTACAGGGATTTATGTATTTTATAAGTTATTCAACTTGAATAAAAAAAATCATGCTTTAGAAATATTAAAAGAACAACTTATAAACAAAAGTAAATTTGAAAAAATTAGAAGCGAAGCACATGCAAAACTTTTAGTTGCTACAATGGATGGGCGAATTGAAGAGCGAAAAAAAATATCAAATATTTTACACGGTAACGTTAGTGCATTACTTTCGGCAGCAAATTTGCATTTATATTCAAGTAGCATGCAGTATAATGGAAATGTGCCAGATGAAATTGAAAAAACACAAAGCATTATTTCAGAGGCTTCTGTACAAGTTAGGGAATTGTCTCATCATTTAATTTCAGCAATTTTATTAAAACAAGGACTTAGTGTTGCAATTGAGGATGTTTGTGAAAAATCTTCTAATACAACCATTCAGTTTAATTGTGAATCAAAAAATATTGAGCGGTTTAATAATAATTTTGAAATTAAAATTTATAATATTATTCAAGAATTGGTAAATAACATGCTAAAACACAGCAATGCTAAAAATGGTACTGTGAAATTAGAGCATTCCAATGGGGTGTTGCAAGTATTGGTTTTTGACAATGGAATCGGTTTTAATGTTGATAACCAAAAGGTAGATGCAGGAATTGGTTTAAGTCAAATTAAAGCAAGAGTTGAAGTTTTAAAGGGTTTGATAAATATTACATCTTCAAAAAAAGGAACAAGTATTTCAATATCAGTACCAATTGTTTATTGACGTTTTTCTAATTCAATAATTTCTAAATTCGAAATTTTATCATCGTCTATTTCAAAGCGTAACATAGTTCTTACTTGGTGGAATCCATGTTTTCCGGCAGCACCGGGATTCATATGTAGTAAATTCAGCTTTTTATCAAACATCACTTTTAAAATATGAGAATGACCACTGATAAATAATTTTGGTGGGTTTTTTGAAATTTCTTCTTTAATTCTAAAGTCGTATCTATTTGGGTAGCCACCAATATGGGTAATCCAAACATAGACATTTTCAATAGTAAATTTTAAATCTAATGGGAATTCACTTCTAATTAATGCATCATCAATATTTCCGAAAACAGCTCTAACAGGCTTTATTTTTCGAATCGTGTCCATTACTTCTATAGTGCCAATATCGCCAGCATGCCAAACTTCATCGGCTTGTTTTACAAATTTTAAAATTTGGCTGTCAATATAACTGTGCGTATCAGAAAGTAAAAGTATTTTTTTCATTGAGTTGTAAAATTCTTAAATCACAAATATGCTGTATATTTGCAATCGTACAAAAATAACATTTCAATTGAGATATTTTATAGAATTAGCATATAAAGGCACAAACTACCATGGCTGGCAATTACAGCCAAATGCTGTTAGTGTTCAAGAATTGGTAACCAATGCTTTTTCTACGGTTTTAAGAACTTCAATAATTATTTTTGGTGCTGGAAGAACTGACACCGGTGTGCATGCCTCACAAATGTATGCTCATTTTGATAGTGAAAATGAGTTAAATACACTTGAAATTATATATAAAATAAATGCTTTATTGCCAAATGACATTGTTATCTATAACATAATTAGAACAACGAAAGAAGCACATGCAAGGTTTGATGCTTTAAGCAGAAGTTATGAATATAGGATTTTTTTAGGAAGAAATCCGTTTGAAATTGAAACTACTTGGCAGCTTAATAATAAAAAGTTAAATGTTGAGAAAATGAATGAAGCAGCTGAAATTTTATTAACTTACACCAACTTTAAATGTTTTTCTCGTTCAAATACTGATGTAAAAACTTACAATTGTAATGTTTCAAAAGCTGAGTGGATTTTAAAAGAAAATTTGTTGGTTTTTAATATAACTGCAGATCGTTTTTTAAGAAATATGGTAAGAGCTATTGTTGGAACCTTGTTAGATATTGGTTGTGAAAAGACATCAATAGCAACATTTAAAAATATTATAGAAAGTAAAAATAGGTGTAATGCAGGGGCTTCTGCACCACCTCAAGGGTTGTTTTTAACGCAAATAAAATACCCAAAAACAATATTTATTCATGAATAAAAAAGTAACAGGGAAAGCTTTTGATGGTGAGATATTTAAGCGACTAATGGGATTTGCCAAAAATTACAAATGGCATTTTTTTGTTGGTAGTGCTTCAGCTGTTTTACTATCATTAGTTGCTGTGGTAAAGCCAATTTTATTACAGGAAATTGTAAATAATTATTTTGAAAATAAGAATAGGGAAGGGCTGTTTTATTTTTCAATATTGATGGTGGTTTTTTTAATTGCAGAAGTTTTTTTACAATTCATTTTTATATATAAAGTAAACTGGTTAGGTCAAAATATAATCAAAGACATTCGCGTACAGTTGCAACAACATATGCTGCAATTTAAAATGGCATATTTTGATAAATCTTCAGTTGGTAAATTAGTGACTAGATTGGTTTCTGATACCGAAACCATAGCTCAGTTTTTTGGACAGGGTTTGTTTATGATAATAAGTGATGTGCTAAAAATGTTTGTGGTTGCATTGGTTATGCTTTGGATGAATTGGAAAATGGCGCTTATTTCATTTATAATTTTGCCAATTTTAATTTATGCAACTAAATTATTTCAAATTGCCATAAAAGCATCATTTCAGGAAGTTAGATTACAAGTGGCAAATTTAAATGGTTTTGTTCAAGAGCGTGTTACTGGTATGAATATAGTGCAGCTCTTCAATCGTGAAAAAATTGAGTATGATAATTTTGTGAAAATAAACGATAAACATAAAAAAGCGCACGTACGTACTGTTTGGTATTATTCAATTTTCTTCCCAATTGCTGAAATTTTATCTTCAATTGCTGTGGGTTTATTGGTGTGGTATGGTGGCTTGGATATTGTAAATTCTGGAAATACAAATGCCGGACAAATTATTGCTTTTATCATGATGTCTCAAATGTTATTTAGACCATTACGTCAAATTGCCGATAAATTTAATACCCTGCAAATGGGTATGGTAGCAGGTGATCGTGTATTTGAAATATTAGATACGCATAGTCAAATTACAACGCATGGCAATGTTGAAGCAAGTAATTTTAATGGTGATATTAAGTTTAAAAAAGTTCATTTTAGTTATATAAGAGGTGAAGAAGTTTTAAAAGGAATTTCATTTAGTGTAAATGCAGGGGAAACGGTTGCAATTGTTGGGGCAACAGGAGCAGGAAAATCTACCATTATAAATTTGGTAAATCGTTTTTATGAAATTGATAAAGGTGAAATTTGTATTGATAATCACAATATTGAACAATACACTTTAACATCTTTAAGAAAACAAATTGCAGTTGTATTGCAGGATGTGTTTTTGTTTTCAGATTCTATTTTTAACAATATTATTTTAAGTAACAACAACATTACTTTAGATGAGGTAAAAGCAGCAGCAAAAGAAATTGGAATTCATAAATTTATTATGAGTTTGCCTAATAATTACCATTATAATGTAAAAGAGCGCGGCGTAATGCTTTCTTCTGGTCAAAGACAATTAATTGCTTTTTTGCGAGCATATGTAAGTAAACCAAGTGTATTAATTTTAGATGAAGCTACATCGTCAATAGATTCATATTCAGAAAAATTAATCCAGAAAGCAACTGATAAAATTACACGACACCAAACTTCAATAATTATAGCGCATAGACTAACTACCATTAAAAAGGCAGACAGAATTATTGTAATGGATAAAGGTGAAATTGTTGAGCAAGGTTCTCATTTGGAATTATTAGCCAAACAAGGTTATTACAAAAATTTATATGATATGCAGTTTGCGAATGAAGTTGCCTAGGCTAGTTTAAATCAAAACGAATCATTTCAATCAATTCATCTATATTTTTGAAAAGTACAAACTCACCATCTTTTATATAAGAAAGTTTTCCAGTTTCCTCTGAAACAATTAAACAAAGTGCATCTGTTCTTTCAGTAATGCCAATAGCGGCTTTGTGACGTAAACCAAATCGTGAAGGTAAAACTTTGTTAGAAAGTGGTAAAATAACTCGGGTTGCAATGATGAAGTTTTCCTTAATAATTACAGCACCATCATGTAGTGGGCTGTTTTTATAAAAAATACTTTCTAAAATCGGTTTGTTAATTTCGCAATTCATTTTATCGCCTGTAGGTTTTGCAAAATCCAAATTGTGTGTGCGTTCCAATACAATTAAAACGCCAGTTTTTGTGTTTGACATAGATTCACACGCTCTTACAACAGTTTCGACATTCATTGTTGTATGAATTTCAGTTTTTAAAAATTTTAATTGTTTTAAAAAATTGCGTTTGTTGGTAAAGTTGGTGGAGCCTAACATCAATAAAAATTTTCGAACTTCAGGTTGAAAAACTATCAATACAGCAATGGCACCTAAACTAAGCAATGCACCTAATAATCCACTTAACATTTCCATTTGTAAAGCCTCTGTAATTTTCCAAATAAGTACAATTAAAGCAATACCTATAAAAATATTTATGGCGACCGTTCCTTTTAAAAGTTTATATACATAATAAAGTAGCACCGCCACTAAAACAATATCTAAAGCATCTAAAAGAGAAAAGTTCAGAAAGTCGAGCATTTAAGTTGTTTTTTTGTAAAAATAGGAAAAAGATTGCAGATTCAATTGCTATTTACAACCACAATCAGGAACTTTATTTTGGTTAAAAATAAATTCTAAATTATTAATTAAAATATGTGGAGCTATCAATGTATAAAGCAGTGTTTTGTATTCCAAATAATCTTGGTATAATAAATTCTGGTTAAAATTTAAATGTAGCATGGTTTGTTTTCCTTCAGCAGAAAATTCAATAAATTCAAGTAAGGTATTTTTTAATTCACCCTTTTCCATTTTCGCATCATTTATCCAAGTATTATTTGGGTTAAAAGTGATGTTTATATTGTTGAAATTTTTATAAAGTTCACTATTGTTTTTTATGAAATGTTTAGACAGTGTGCTATCAGTTTTAAAAACGGTAGCATCAAATTCAAAAAAAGATAATTTTTTAGAAATTGTGTCTGAATAGCTAAAATAATTATGCATTCCTTCTTTTGAATGCATTGAATTTGCGTGTTTGTCTTTTAAATTTATAATTGAAGGAATTATTGTTTTTAATGGTAAACGTTTATCAATGTTATAAATCCAATGTGTGGTGCTAATGGTGTTTTTTTTGTTTAGGTTGGCAATAGTGTCGTTATTTTTAATTTCAAAAAACAACCAAACTTGTGAGTGGTTGTGAATTTCTTGTAAACCAGTTATTGCTAACGTCGGAATTTTTATTTCTTTTTTTGCGCAACTTAAAATTGCAAATGGAATTAATAGGATTAATAATTTATTCATTCAATTAATTGTTTAATAATTCAATAATTTTAATAGTTTCCATAGCTTCTTTTACATCATGAACACGTAAAATGCTAGCGCCATTCAGCAAAGCTATAGTATTTGCTGATGTTGTAGCGTTTAGTGCTTCTTTAGTTGAAATATTCAAAGGTTTAAATAACATTGATTTTCTAGAGATACCTGCTAATATTGGGACATCTAAATTTTTAAAGAGTGATAAATTTTTTAATAAATGATAATTGTGTTCCAGTGTTTTACCGAAGCCAAAACCAACATCCGTAATTATATCATTTATACCTAAATCACGTAGTTCAACAATTTTTTTTGAAAAATAAAAAAGTACTTCATTCACAATATCATTATAGGTTGGATTGCTTTGCATATTTTGTGGAGTGCCTTGCATGTGCATTATAATATAAGGTACTTGTAATTTTGCAATGGTTTTAAACATATTAGAATCCATACTTCCTGCAGAAATATCGTTTATCAAACTAGCTCCATTACTAATACATTGTTCAGCAATTTTACTTCTAAAAGTATCTGCTGAAATAATGATATCTGAAAATTCTTTGGTTAATAATTGAATAACAGGTAAAATACGATTTAATTCTTCTTCTTCCGAAATGTGTTTTGCGCCTGGGCGAGACGAGTATGCACCAACATCAATAAAAGTAGCGCCTTCATTCAGCATTTTTTCAACCTGTGAAATTATTTGTGAAGGAACATTGTATTTTCCACCGTCAAAAAAAGAATCGGGTGTAATATTTAAAATTCCCATTACTTTTGGAGAAGATAAATCAATCAATTTTCCGTTGCAATTAATACTTTTCATTAGCGAACTACTTTGTTAATTACTTCAGTCATTTCTGGTGCTTTGTAATTCAGCATTTGAATAAGTAAATCGTCAACCGATTCGCTTATTAATAACATTTCCTTATTAGATTGTTTTAAATAACCTTCATTAACCATTACATCTAATTGCAAAATTAAATGATTGAAAAATCCGTTTGTATTTAAAACGCCCACAGGTTTTTGTTCAATACCAAGCTGATTTAAAGTTAACGCTTCAAAAATTTCATCTAAAGTCCCAAAACCACCTGGTAAGGCGATGTAGCCATCAACTAGTTTACTTATTTTTACTTTACGTTTACTCATTGTTTTAGTAACAATCATTTCAGTAATATTTGAATGAGCAACTTCTTCATGACGTAACAATCCGGGAATAACGCCAATTACTTCACCATTATTTTCAATAATAGCATCAGCAATAGCGCCCATCATTCCAATTTTTCCACCACCATAAACCATTCCAATATTATTTTTAGCAAAATGAACACCTAATTTTATAGCTTCATTTTTATACATTTCATTAAATCCTAAACTTGAACCACAAAAAACAGCAATATTCTTCATTATTATACGATAGTTTTTTTATTTCATTAAATTTGTTCGAAATTTACGGAAATAATTAAAGTTACATGCAACAAACTTCAAAACAATACGACGACGTTATTGAAAAATGCCGCTCTTTATATAGTAATAAATTAAAAGATTATGGATGTGCTTGGCGTATTTTGCGCTTACCATCTTTAACCGATCAAATTTTTATAAAAGCACAACGAATTCGTCAGTTGCAACAAAACAGTACTAGAAAAGTTGATGAAGGCGAAGTTTCAGAATTTATAGGAATTATTAATTATTCAGTTATGGCTTTAATTCAGTTGGAAAAAGGTGTGGTTGAGCAACCAGATTTAGCTATTAATGAAGCTATAGAGTTATATGATAAACATGTAGCAATTACAAAACAATTAATGGAAGATAAAAATCACGATTATGGTGAGGCCTGGCGCGATATGCGCGTAAGTTCGTTGACTGATTTAATTCTTCAAAAATTATTACGTGTAAAACAAATAGAAGACAATAAAGGAAAAACGATTGTTTCTGAAGGTATTGATGCAAATTATCAGGATATGATCAATTATGCAGTTTTTGCTTTAATTCACATAAACGAAAAAGATTAATATGAAAACTTTGGTATTCTTATCTAGATTAATTGTAGCGGCTACATTTATTTTTTCAGGATTTGTAAAATTAGTAGATCCGTTAGGTTCTTCGTATAAATTTCAAGAATACTTTAGTGCTGATGTGTTGAACTTGGAGTTTTTGATTCCGTTAGCACTTCCTTTTTCTATTTTATTAATCTTAGCGGAAATTATGCTAGGTGTAATGCTGTTGGTAGGTTATTTACCAAAATTAACGGTGTGGAGTTTGTTGGCAATAATTTTAGTGTTTTTATTTTTAACCTGGTATTCGGCTTATTATAATAAGGTAACAGATTGTGGTTGTTTTGGTGATGCTGTAAAACTTTCGACCTGGGGAACCTTTTATAAAAATGTCGTTTTGGTTGTTTTTATTGTTTTTCTTGTTTGGAAAGTGTCCTTTATTAAACCATTTGGTAGTTTAAACTTTGCAAAATGGACTACCTTTTTATCGTTTTTTACCTTTTTATATATTACCTATTATGTATTGGTGCATTTACCAATTATAGATTTTAGACCTTATGCAGTTGGAAAAAATATTCCTGAAGGAATGGAATGGGTAGGTGAAGAAGAACCGCCAATACACGATTTTTATTTAGAGTCCGCTGAAGGTGAAAACTTAACTGATGTTGTTTTATCTGAAGAGAAAATAATGCTGGTAGTTGCTTATAATTTAAGTAAAAGTGATTTAGAAGGGTTTTCAAAAGTTAAAACAGCTACAGATGAAGCTTTAAAAAACAATTATAAAATATACCTGCTTTCAGCTTCTATGAACGAAGAGTTTATGGAAATTAAAAATAATTACCAGTTGAATTTTGATATGTTGTTTTGTGATGAAACTACCTTAAAAACAATTATCAGAGCAAATCCAGGAATTTTAACATTACAAAATGGTACCGTTACTGGTAAATGGAGTTGGGTAGATGCTGGTAAAATTAAATTTCAAAACATTCATTAATTTATGAAACAAGCATTATTGGTATTTGTAGGAGGGGGTTTTGGAAGTGTTGCTCGTTATTTATTGGGTAAGTGGCTAAACAATTTAGAAACCGCTATTCCATATGGTACAATGCTTTCAAATGTGCTTGGAAGTTTATTGATTGGTATTGTTTTAGGTTATTTGGCAAAAACAAATACAGTTTCAGAAACAACCACTTTATTATTAGCTACTGGTTTTTGTGGTGGATTTACTACTTTTTCAACTTTTGCTTACGAAAATCACCTTTTTTTAAAGAATGGCGATTATTTTTCTTTTTTACCTTATACTTTTGGCTCTTTAATTATTGGCTTTTCAGCAGTTTTTTTAGGCTTATATCTTTCAAAGTTAATATAGAACACCTCAATTTTTATAATCAAAATTAACCTTCTTAGCGTTTTTATCAACTTGCTTGGTAAAAAAGCATATAAAAACTGTCAATATAGTATAGTTTTTTACTGTATTTAAATTTTTCAACTTCCTTTTTTTAAAATTCACTTCAATTTGAATTTATTTTTTTATTTAATTATGTTAAAAAAACATAATTAAATTATTATACCCATAAAAAAATAGGGTAAAATAATTTAAAACAATAAAAATGAAATTTATACCCTATAAAAAATAGGGTGTATAAATAATTAAATATATTTTTGAACCGAATCAATTATAAAAATCATTTTATTATGAAAAAAATCGAAGCGATTATTAGAAAATCAAAATTTGATGAAGTTAAAGAAGCTTTACATCTTATTGAAGTTAATTTTTTCAGTTACTGGGACGTAACTGGTGTGGGTAATGAAAAAGAGGGGCATGTGTATAGGGGTGTTAGTTATAGCACTTCAGATATTCAGCGAAGGTTTTTGTCAATTGTAGTTTCTGATCCTTTTTTGGACATCACGGTTGATGCAATTTTAAAAACTGCTGGTACGGGTGTTGTTGGGGATGGTAAAATATTTGTCTCAAACATTGAAGAAACTTACAGGATAAGAACTAAGGAGCAAGGTTCGGACGCCTTAAAATAAAAAAAATCAATTTTAAACTTATAAAAATTAAATATTATGGATACGAATGCAGTATTAGACTTAATGTGGATTGTGATCTGCGGAATCTTAGTGTTTTTTATGCAAGCTGGTTTTACGCTTGTTGAAACTGGTTTTACCAGAGCGAAAAATGCGGGGAATATTATTATGAAAAACTTAATGGATTTGTGTATTGGTAGTTTGGGTTTCTGGGCTATTGGATATACAATTATGTATGGAGATACTATAGGTACTTTTATTGGAAGTCCAACATTGTTCTTCTCAGATCCTGAAAATATGCACAATTTATTCTTTCAAACGGTATTTGCTGCTACTGCTGCTACTATTGTTTCTGGAGCAATTGCTGAAAGAACAAAATTTACAACTTACATTATATTCTCTATAATCATGACGGTAGTAATTTATCCAATCTCTGGTCACTGGGTGTGGCAAGGTAGTGGTTGGTTAACCGAGCTTGGATTTATTGATTTTGCAGGTTCTACGGTAGTGCATTCTGTGGGTGGTTGGGCTGCTTTGGTTGCTGCTTTCTTAGTTGGGCCAAGAATTGGGAAATATACAAATGGAAAATCAAATGCAATTCAGGGTCATAACCTTTTAATAGGTGCTTTAGGTATCTTTATTTTATGGTTAGGTTGGTTTGGTTTTAACGCCGGGTCTCAGTTGGCAATTTCAGGAGACAATGCAAGTGCTGTTGCGGGAATTATAATTACTACAAATCTTGCTGCTGCCGCTGCTGCAATCACTGCGATGTTTGTGTCTTGGGGTTTATACGGGAAGCCAGATATTTCAATGACTTTAAACGGAGCTTTAGCTGGTTTGGTTGCCATAACTGCTGGTTGTGCTGCTGTTAGTCCTATGGGCGCATTTATTATCGGTGTAATTGCAGGTGTTGTAGTTGTGTTTTCAATTGAGTTTATTGATAAGAAATTAAAGATTGACGATCCGGTTGGTGCTGTATCTGTACACGGTGTTTGTGGTGCAATAGGTACTTTGTTGGTTGGTGTTTTTGCAACTGATGGTGGTTTGTTATATGGTGGAGGTTTTGCTCAGCTAGGAGTTCAGGCAATTGGTGTTGTGTCTATTGGAGCTTGGGCGCTTGGAACTTCATTTATCGTGTTATATGCATTAAAGAAAACAATTGGTTTAAGAGTTTCTAAAGAAGAGGAAATAGACGGATTAGATATTCACGAACATAAAGCAAATGTGTATAACAACTAATTATATGAGATTCAATAACAATTAATTAATCAATTTTATTAAAACTATTTAAATTAAAAAGAACATGAAAACAACTAAAAAAACAGTACTAATATTGATAACGATATTTTCAATAGGTACAATAAGTGCTCAGGAGGAAGGAGCTAAGGAAAAGAAATTTACATTAAGTGGTTCTGTAGACGCTTATTATCAAGCGAATTTAAGTGCGGCTGATAATGTTCAGCAGTCTTTTGGAACATCATTTGCTGATGAGTTAGGTTTTGCGTTAGGTATGGCAAATATTGCTTTGGAGTATAAAGGTGAAAAAACGGGTGCTGTTATTGATTTAGCATTTGGGCCTCGTGGAGACGCTGCTGTTGGAGGTTATAATTTAAATCAGTTGTATATGTACTGGAATGTTTCAGAGAAAACAACTTTTACAGCGGGTAGGTTTAATACTTATTTAGGGTATGAAGTTATTTCTCCAACAGGAAACTTTAACTATAGTACTTCATATTTATTTTCAAGCGGTCCTTTTTCACATGTTGGGTTGAAAGCTGATTTTGCTTTGTCTGAAGATTTTAGTTTAATGCTTGCAGTTATGAATGTAACTGATGTTAACAATAATATAACTGGTGCTTATTCAGCAGGAGCTCAATTAGGATTCAAAGGACAATATTTAAACTTCTACTATGATGATGGTCAAGCTCTTGGTTTTGAAATAGATTATACCGGTGGTTTTGATGTGTCAGATTCTTTTTTCTTAGGAATAAATGCTGCATATGCTGATAACGATGGTGAGGGGTTTTATGGAGCTGCTCTCTACCCTCAGTTGGCTACTTCTGAAAAATTCTCTATTGGATTAAGAGGAGAGTATTTTTCAACAATGTCTGATGTGGTAAGTGATGATCCAAGTGTATTTGCTGCAACACTTACAGGGAGTTATACAATTGAAGGTTTAACAATAAAGCCTGAATTAAGATTAGATACTTGGGGTGATGATATGCCATATATAGGTAGTGATGGAGCTCCATCTGATAATTTATCATCTTTCTTGATTGCGGCAATATATGCATTCTAAGAGATTTCAATTTTAAAAATAATGCAGGATTCATAGTTAATAATTCTCTTATGAGGTTTGTTTAAGAAGCTTGATGAAATTTCTCATCAAGCTTTTTTGCATTATAAAAAAACTATACTATTTTGATATTTAATCATAATAATTTAGGGCATTAATTAAAAATTACATAAAAACATAAGATATACCCCTAAAAAATTAGGGGGTAATTAAAAAATAATATATTTTTGAATCGATTTAACCAAAATTATATCTAATTATGAAGAAAATTGAAGCTATTATACGTAAATCTAAATTTGTTGAAGTAAAGGATGCTTTGCATGAAATTGAAGTAAACTTTTTCAGTTACTGGGATGTAACTGGGGTTGGAAATGAGAAAGAGGGTCATGTATACAGAGGTGTAAGCTATAGCACTTCGGATATTCAAAGAAGATTTTTATCTATAGTTGTTTCTGATCCGTTTTTGGAAAGAACAATTGATGTTCTTTTGAAAACTGCCTATACTGGAGTGGTTGGAGATGGTAAAATATTTGTTTCAAATATTGAAGAATCATATAGAATAAGAACTAAAGAAAAGGGTGTAGACACGCTAAAATAAAAACCTACTAACTATTAAATTATGGAAAATACACTTTTTACGGTGAATAATGTTTGGATGATGATTTGTACTGCATTGGTATTTTTAATGCATTTAGGATTTTCATTGCTTGAAATTGGTCTAACACGCCAAAAAAACACAATTAATATTTTATTTAAAAACGTATTTATTATTTCAATAGGATTGGTATTGTATACATTGGTTGGTTTCAATCTTATGTATCCAGGTTCTTTTATTGCTGGGGTAATACCTGATTATTTTTTCGGTTTATTCGGATTAAATATGCCAGAAAACGGATTAACTGTTGAGTATGCGGGCGGTGGTTATACTTATTGGACAGACTTTTTGTTTCAAGCCATGTTTGCTGCAACTGCTGCAACAATAGTTTCTGGAGCTGTTGCAGAAAGGGTAAAACTAGGATCTTTTATGATTTTCACAATTATTTATGTTGGTTTGATTTACCCGATTGTCGGATCTTGGCAATGGGGAGGCGGATGGCTTTCTTCGCTTGGTAATGAAGTAAATGAATTAGGTGAAGTTATTTCTGAAGCTGGTTTTTATGATTTTGCAGGTTCAACATTAGTACATTCAGTAGGTGGATGGGCAGCATTAGTGGCTGTTTGGTTATTGGGTGCCAGAATTGGTAAATTCAAAAAAGATGGTTCTGTAGGTGCAATTCCAGGTCATAGTATGCCTTTTGCTACAGCGGGGGTACTTATTTTATGGTTAGGTTGGTTTGGGTTTAATGGAGGTTCTGTACTTTCTGCCGATCCAGGAAAAACATCTTTGGTGTTGGTAACAACTTGTTTAGCAGCAGCTTCTGGAGGTTTATCAGCATTCTTAGTTTCGTTGTTTAAATACAAACAATATGATTTGTCTATGTTTTTAAACGGTATTCTTGGTGGTTTGGTTGGAATCACTGCTGGAGCAGATATTATGAGTGTTTCAGACGCTATAGTTATTGGTTTTATTGCAGGTGCCTTAATAGTTTTAGCAGTTGCTTTGATTGATAAAATAAGATTAGACGATCCAGTTGGAGCTATCGCAGTACATTTAATATGTGGTATTTGGGGAACTTTAGCTGTTGGAATTTTTGGTGAATTGGCGGGTTGGGCACAGTTTGGTTATCAATTAGTTGGTGTAGTTGCTGTTGGCGCATTTTGCTTGCTATTTGCTTATATTATTATTAAAATATTAAAAAGTACTGTTGGTATTAGAGTTAGTTCAGGTGAAGAACAAGAAGGTTTAGATATCCACGAACACGGTATGGATGCTTATCCTGATTTTCGTTTAAATCAGCATTAAAATAATTGAAAAAGAAGAAGAAAAAGTCTGCACTAATTATTTAGTGTGGGCTTTTTTTTAATGATGTTCTTTATAAGCCATAACTCCTGCAGGTATTTCTACATTTATATTATTTTCTGAAGGTGGAATTGGACAAGAATATTTAGGGTTATAAGCACAATATGGATTGTACGATTTATTAAAATCTATAACAATAGTTTTGCTTCCAGCTTCTGGGAGTTCCAAATCTATAAAACGGCCTCCCCCATAACTGGTATTGCCATTTGTATTATCATTGAAAGGTAAAAATAAATAATTGGCATAATCTAATGAAGTCATTAAATCTAGACTTTGATAAACGCTTAATTCACATTTTTCTCCATTTAAAGTAAAACGTGCTATTCCATATTTTTTATATAATGGTAATCTTATAGTAGTAGTTTGCATCTCGAAAATAGGGGAATTGGGCGTTAATTCTAATGAAGCTGCAATTCGAAAATTTTCATCAATATCAAAAAAATTCAAAGCTTTAAAAGTTTTTAAATCTTCTTCGGTTAATGGAGATTTTTCTGCATCAGAATATTGAGTATTCAGTTCATATTGAAATAATTTAATACTTTCGGGGTACTCAGATGTTTGAGGTTTACAGCTAATGATAATAAGTAATAAAAAAGTAAAAAAGAAGTTTTTCATTGTTGAATAATTTTATCATTCGAAAGTACAAAATATTTCAATTATGATTAAAAAAGATTGTTAATTGAATAATTTTTGTAGTTTTGGTGAAAATTAAGAACAATTAAATGAATAATACTTCACAATATATAACCGTAAAAAAGTGTTTTCTAGCGAATTGCTTGGGTGTATATGTGTTCTAATTATTCAGAAATAAATAATATCAATTCATTTTAAACCCAGCATTTAGCTGGGTTTTTTAATTTTACTATATGGTAAAAAAAACGATAAATAGTTATCAGGATTCATTTAGAGGTTTATCGCCCGAGGTTTGGTGGCTGGCTCTAATAACATTTATAAATAGGGCAGGTACTATGGTATTGCCATTTATGTCGTTGTATTTAACACAAGATTTAAATTTAACATTAAGTCAGGTTGGTTGGATTATGACAAGTTTTGGTGTAGGCTCTTTAGTTGGTACTTGGATAGGAGGTAAGTTAACCGATACTATCGGGTTTTATAAAGTGATGGTTAGGAGTCTATTAACAACTGGATTTTTATTTATGGCTTTGCAATATTTACATACTTTTGAAGGGTTTTTAGTAGGAATATTTTTAACAATGTTGGTTGCAGATATGTTTAGACCAGCCATGTTTGTTTCATTAAAAGCTTATAGTAAACCTGAAAATCAAACAAGGTCATTGACTTTAATTCGGTTGGCTATTAATCTAGGATTCTCATTTGGACCCTTGTTGGGTGGAATTATTATTGCATTTATAGGATATTCAGGACTTTTTTGGGTGGATGGATTAACCTGTATTGCTGCAATTTTTATTATGAAATTAGTGTTGAAAGAAAAACAAGTTAAACTTTCTTCTGAAACTATTGAAGATGAAACAGTTTCACAAATAGAATCTGTATACAAGGACAAACCATTTTGGATATTTTTGGCAGTGGTATTTTTAATGGGGTTTGTGTTTTTGCAATTATTTACAACAATGCCACTTTATTATCGAGAGATTCATGATTTGTCGGAAGTTCAAATTGGTTTAATAATGTCGCTAAATGGGTTTTTAATATTTTTATTTGAAATGCCTTTAATTCATTATATAGAGAAAAAAATGTTGGATAGATTAAAAATAATTACTTGGAGTTTGGTGTTGTTTGCATTGAGTTTTTTGGTTTTGAATACAACAATGTGGGTTGGTATATTGGTTTTAGGAATGTTGCTTATTACTGTTGGTGAAATGTTGGCATTTCCATTTACAAATAATTTTGCGATGAACAGAGCACCAACAGGAAAGGAAGGGCGTTATTTAGCTTTGTATTCTATGGCGTTTTCTTTTGCACATATTTTTAGTGCAAAAACAGGAATGGAAGTCATTGATAAATTTGGTTTTGCAGCCAACTGGTTTTTAATGGGAGGTTTAGGTTTATTAGCTTTTGTATTGATGATTTGGCTACGAAGAACTTTAAAGGAGTAAACATTACAGTTTATACATGTAGTTTTTTAGGATACTATAACTGCTGAATGCAATTATTAAAAACGTCAGTTCTAGTTTTTTTTGCGGAGTAAAACGGAACAAAAAAATATATCGAGAAACGTTTTTAATAACAATTTTTCTATTCTCGATACAATTTTCTATTGAAAATAACTCGAATTGACGAAAAATTATTTTAAAAACTAATTACAACCAATGGTTAATATTAAAAACAAGATAACATAACTCTAATTTTACAAAAGCCAAAAGCCACCAGCTAAAAGCTAGATACCAGCTACCAGCTACTAATTCATATAATTCTGAATTACTTCTTTCACATTTTTGCTGTCTTCAGCAGCATTTACTTCGGCATTTTTATAAATTATTTTCCGGTTCTTATCTAAAACAAATGTCCAGCGAGGTGTTGTAATACCTCTAATCAGCAATAAATTCTCACCCCCAATTTCACGGGTAATTTCACCTCCTTTATTTGTTGGAATGCCAAATATTTTTGAAATATTTCCTTCATTATCTGATAATAAAGGAAAATTTAATTGATATGCTTCTTTAAAGTATTTCAAATTTTTAACTTCATCGCCACTTATGCCAACAACGGCTACGCCCATTTTATCAAACGTAGCTTTATCATCTCTATATGCGCAAGCTTGCTTTGTGCAACCTCCAGTCATGGCGGCAGGATAAAAATAAACTACTAAAAAATCGGTTTTTACATTTGCCGATTTCCAAACATTTCCATCGTCATTCAATGCCGAGAATTCAGCCACTTTATCACCTTCTTTTAATTCATTTGAGTTTTGTGCTATAGTTGTGAAAGTGATTAAAATAAGGGCTATAAATGCGGTTAATTTTTTCATATTATTGGTTTTAAATACAATAGTAATAAATTAAAAATGAATTCTACTTACTTATTCAATTACAATGCTATCAACTTTTTTCATTGGCCTGTTAATTTTATTAAGCATTAAAATTAGATAATTTATATTCAAAAAATACTTCAATTTTAAATTGAATAGAATTTTTTGTTTTAGTAATTAAGCTGCAAATGTTGTTAGAACTGATTTGTTTACCTAGAGTCATTTTTGTATTTATAAACAAAAATGCTTAAAAAAACATTGTTCTTTTCAAAAAAATGCTCAATTACTACAATACATGAACAATTAATTATAAAATCAGAAGAAAGGGATGCCACTATTCCAATTGAAGATATTGGTTTTGTCGTTCTTAAAAATCAAGAATCTTATATTTCAATACCTTCACTTACTAAATTAATTAACAACAATGTTAGTGTAATTTTCTGTGACGAAAAACATATGCCTTCATCAATGCTATTAAATTTAGATGGACATCATCTACAACAATCCTTATTTACTTCACAAATTAATGCTTCTGAGCCTCTCAAAAAACAACTATGGCAACAAATAATTAGAAAAAAATTGAAATCAAAACGAACTTTTAAAGAAAATTGGAAATTATAATTCACCTTTACAATATTATTCCTCGAATGTTTTAAGTGGAGATACTACAAATAGGGAAGCTGTTGCTTCAGCTTATTATTGGAAACATATATTTGATTTTGATTTTAAAAGAGAAAGATTTGGTGATTATCCGAATTTATTTTTAAACTATGGCTACATTGTTCTAAGAGCCGCAGTTGCTCGTTCAATAGCTGGAAGTGGATTATTAAGTACACTTGGCATTCACCAACATAATAAATACAATGCTTTTTGTTTAGCTGATGATATTATGGAACCTTTTAGACCTCTTGTTGATGCCAAGGTTATTGAAATTATTAACAATTATGAAGAACAAGAACTTACAACAAAGAAAATTGACTAAAAACAGAACTTTAGAAGTTAGAAAAAAACAGTTCCAAAAAAATCAATTAAATTTGTGAAAACACTCTCTTAAGTTTTAACCCAAAAAGTTCAGATTTATTTGACGACATACAAATCACATTAATAAATATTGTAAAAGTTCTTATTAAATCTTGTCAAAGAAACGTTTAGTTCTTGTCAATAAAGTACAAAATAGCACTAAATAATGTAGATAATATATTAAAATAATGTAGATAAAATGGATGAGAAATGTACTATATTTACAAAGCTAGTTAAACTGCTTAAAAATAAGTACTTATAAAAGTAAGTCTAAGGTACAAAAAACAACGAAATTTAATATATAATTTCAACTTATTTATAAACATTTACTATCATTTTTTTAGATACATTATAATAAATAAATTTATGGCGATACGATATAGAATTACCAAAAGAACAAATACCATAGCAGCAACTAAAAAAGAACAATTTATTATGCAGGCGGTTAATACAGGAACACTTGATATTAGAAGAATAGCTGAAGAAATTAGTACGGAGGGTTCTTTAAGCATACCAGATGTTGTAGGCGTAATTACGGCATTGGGTTTAAAAATGAAGCAACATTTAGAAGATGGTAAAATTGTAGATTTGGGCGATGTGGGAAAATTTAAAATTGGATTTCAGTGTAAAGCATCCGACGAAGCTAATGAACTAACACCTAAAAGAAATATCAAGAAATTTCATTTAAATTATCAACCCTCTTCAGAAATGAAACACCGCTTAAAAAGTGGAATTACCATTTATAAAGAGGGCAGTAAAAGTAAAGATTAAATGAATGTATTTTTTGATAAAACTTTTCTATTTTCGAAAATCACTCGAATTGACAAAAATTATATCAAAAACTATTTAAACACAGCTGGTTTTCATGGTATTTTCAAATAGTAAATAAGGTTGTTTGAAAAGAAATAACAAAACGGTTTGTAAAACTGAGCTTGTCGAAGTTTAACTAACAGTCTATTAATATTCATATTTCGACAAGCTCAATATGACAAAGAATATTCTTTTCAAACAACCTTATTTAAAAGCATTAATTTAGTAATATAATTTACTCATGCACCCCATAATTCTCAAACACATAATCCAAATATTTATCACCTTAACTACTTAAATTTATGCCAACGTTTTAGTTGTTAAATAACGTCTTTGCGTACAAAACATAGTATAGTGAAGCAATCTGTTTTTTTTGTATATAAATATTTTCTTGATTCTACTTATTTAAATATTATCAATTATACTTAATAAAAAAGAATCATTAAATTTATCATGCTATATAAGTAGAAAAGTAGCTGCTTGTAAAATAAAATAATTCATAATAGATTAAGGATAATAAATTTATTTCATGAAGTAAGATGCATAACAATAAAAACCATATAGGAAGAAATTCGTTAATTATCTCAATTACAGGATTAGTTGTTGTTCAGCTATTAATGTATGTTGGGTTTTTAAAAAATGAATTCTGGCATATAGTATTAGCGGGTTTTGAGGCAGCAACCATTGGTGGTTTTGCAGATTGGTTTGCCGTAAGTGCGTTGTTTTATGAAATTCCTATTCCAATTATAAAAAAACATACAAATATTATTGTTAGAAGTAGAGCCAAGCTATCGGAAGGAATAGTTGACTTAGTTACCAATAAATGGTTGTCTCCTGAAATAATTAAAGAAAAAATTGCTGATGTACCTATTACGGAAAATGTAATTAAAGTGCTAAATGAGCCTGAAAACAATGTGTTAATTAACCGTTTTTTAAAGGAAATAGTAACTCGCTTAACAGCAAATATTGATGGCCCTGAAGTTGTTCAAATGCTACAAGCTATTTTAAAAGAACAACTAAAAAACGTGGATTTATCTACACCTTTAGGGAATTGGCTTAAAAAGTCAATAGAAAATGGAGACCACAATCAGTTGTGGGATATGATTTTAAATGCGGCTAAAAAAACGATTCATGATAATGCTACTAGAAAAACCTTATTAAAGTTAGTTGAAAAGCAAATAAGAGCCTATAAAGATGAAGATTTTTTAAAAGGTATTTTTGTAGGTGCTGCTGGGAAAGTAGGTGTTATTGATGCCAATTTAATTGTAGATAAAATAATAAACTCCATAACTGATTTTGTAGATGAAGCAGAAGGTGTCTCAAATCATCCTTTTCGTGAAAAGTTTGACAACAATATGTTGGAATTTTCGGAGGGTTTAATTAATGGAGCACCGGAGTCTATAAAAGTAATCAATGATTTACAAGAAGGCTTGGTGAATAATGCTGATACAGAAAATGTTATTCAAAAAATATTGGTTAATTTTAAAACAACTATTGAAAATCAATTAAAAGAAGGTAACTCACCTCTTATCATATTCCTAAAAGAAAACATCGATAACTTATTGGTTGAGTTAGATGGTGACAAAGCCACTCAAAATAAAATTGATAGATGGGTGAAAAATACCATTAGTGAGTTGGTTGGTAAGTACCATCATGAAATTGGTGAAATGGTTCGGTTTAGTCTGTCAAAGTTGAATGATGTGGAGTTAGTTGGTCAAATTGAAGAGAAAGTAGGAAATGATTTACAGTTTATTCGGTTAAACGGTGCTATAGTGGGTGGTTTTGTAGGCGTGGTAATTGCTTCAATACGACTGATTTTATTGTAGTAATTATAGCGATTTTAAATATTTGAATTTATAAAAAGAGGTTGTTTAAATGTTTAAACAACCTCTTTTTAAAATAAGTTATAGAAAGTTTATTTATTCTGGAATCCCATAATTCTCCACCACATAATCTAAATCTTTATCGCCACGTCCGCTTAAATTTACCAAGATAGATTGTTTTGGGTTTGATTTTGCCAGTTTTATGGCAAATGCAACTGCGTGTGCACTTTCCAGGGCAGGAATAATACCTTCCAATCTGCTCAATTCAAAAAAAGCATCAATACATTCTTTATCTGTAATGCTTTCGTAGGTAACTTTATTTAAATCTTTAAGCATACTGTGTTCTGGACCAACACCAGGATAATCCAAACCGCTGGCAATGGAATGCACAGGTGCAGGCTCGCCTTTTTCATCTTGTAATAGATAGCATTTAAAACCATGAATAATACCAGGTTTCCCTAAAGTCATTGTGGCGGCGTGGTCACCTAATGTCTCAAGCGATTTCCCTGCAGGTTCAACACCGTATAATTTACACTCCTCATCATCTAAAAACGCAGAGAAAAGACCGATAGCATTACTTCCACCACCAACACAAGCAACTACATTATCAGGTAATTCACCTGTCATATCAAAAAATTGAGCTTTAGCTTCGATCCCAACAATACGTTGAAAATCACGAACCATCATAGGGAAAGGATGTGGCCCAACAACCGATCCAATGCAATAAATGGTATTGATAGGATCCTCTAAATAAGCGCCAAAAGCACTGTCAACAGCTTCTTTTAAAGTTTTTAAACCATGTGTTGCAGGTACAACGGTGGCACCTAAAATTTTCATTCTTAACACATTTGGATATTCTTTTGCAATATCAACTTCCCCCATATGAATTTCACATTCCAAGCCAAAATAAGCAGCTGCAGTAGCCAAAGCAACACCGTGTTGTCCGGCACCAGTTTCAGCAATTAATTTCTTTTTGCCCAAATGTTTTGCCAGCAAAGCTTCTCCCATGCAATGGTTTAATTTATGAGCTCCAGTATGATTTAAATCTTCACGTTTTAAATAAATTTGTCCGCCATATTTTTGTGATAAACGATGGCAATGATAAACAGGTGTTGGTCTTCCTTGAAAATGCTTGCGAATATCTCTAAGTTCAGAAATAAATTTATGCGATTTACTTATTGAAAAATAAGCATCGTTAATTTTTTGCATTTCTTCTTCTAACTGTGGCGGAATAAATGCGCCTCCGTATTCGTTAAAAAAGCCTGCTGAGTTTGGATATTTTTTGAAATAATTTTCTGACATCTTCAGTTTTTTAAATAGTTGATATTTGCTTTAAAACAGCATGCAATTTACTGTTTTTATTCAATGAAAAAAACGGGAAGGCTTAAAAAGTATCATTTAAAAAAATGACTAAAAATTTGTTTCTTTTTTGAACAACAACCAAGCTTCGTTTGCAATGTATTCGGTCTTTTTTTCAATATAAAAACTACCAGCCCAAGGGTCAACGGTTTTTAAAATACCTGTTTCTTCTTCAAAAAATAAATGAGAATCTTCTTTTGAAGCTAAACTTTGGCAACCACCTAAAATAGCAACCGAAGTATCTATAGTATTATTTACTGTTGCATTTATTTTCATTGCAAGTGAATCCTGGTTTTTTGGATTGAATGNNTTTATCATTTTGGCCCAAAGCATTCTCGCAGCTCGCATTTTTGCAATTTCATCAAAATGGTTTTTGCTGATAGTTGTTTGAAAAGTTAATTCTGAAACAGCGTTATCAACGGATATATTTTTTTGAATGCAATTTTGAATATAGTTGAATGATTCAGCTAGAAAATTAGCCAATTCAATTTCTGGAGTTGTGTTTTCTTGAATAGGAGAATCTATTAAAAGGGTAGTTTTTAATGGTGTTTGAAGGTGCATTGTTGAGTGTATGCCTCTTAAAAAAGGGGCAACACCAGCAATA
>BS_KBA_SWE02_21mDRAFT_10000021_pt1 | contig 51081 bp, 43 predicted proteins | sample BalSeasSWE02_21m_FD_9196 | JGI IMG/M metagenome (IMG submission 9196)
AACGGACGATATAGCAATCGATGACCCTAACGACCCTAATGATGACCCTTCTAACAGTACTGGTCGGTTTTCAGATTACATCACATGTAGTATTATATCAACACCATCTGCAGTAAATTTGAATTCCACTTACACAAAATTTATAAACTGTTCAGGAATACCTATAGTTGGATCTAGTAATGTGCCTGATCAGGCTTTAATTGATGCTAATGCAATTGTTGAATTTATGCTAACAGGTATAGGAACGGTTCGTAATCAATTAATAACAGGAGATTCCTATGTCATTTTATATGAGGAGGGAATAGCGTTAAATGACGTTCCTGAATCTAATGGTCTTGGCGGTTGTCCAAACGGAGGTCTCTATAATTTTAATCCTAATAATAGCCTTAGTGTGATAATTTCACCTGTTCCAAATCTATTATGTGATCATGCATTAGGATCTACTGGGGGTAATATTTTAGTGCACGAATTGGCTCATATGATAGACATAGGGGGTATTCGTCAAATAGATAATGGATTTCAATCTACTTTATCTTCAACTTTTACTACTGCAAGATCCAATGGTCTTTGGGACAATGTCTACGCTGCAACGAATAAGGAAGAGTATTTTGCCGAAACTACTACGATTTGGTTTGGACAAAATTGGATAGGTCCAATTGGGGGTGATGGATTTCGTAATGAAATTGGAACACGAGCACAATTGCAAACTTATGATTTGGGAATATATAACTTAATTAATAGTAAAATAACCAATTTAACTGATGTACCTGGATGCCGAGAACCTGTAATTTGGGGGGCAACGGCTAATTGTCCTGAAACGGTAACAGATTTCGATGGAAACGTTTATCAGGTAGTCAATATCGGCCCTATGTGCTGGATGAAAGAAAACCTTAGAACAACCCACTATAGAGATGGCTCGCCTATTCTTAACTTAACAGATGAGGGTCAATGGTCAAGTACCACTACTGGAGCTTGGAGCTATTATGAGAATGATCAAAATATGGATTCATACGGCAAATTGTATAACGGTCATGCAGCATCAAATCCTGCCGGATTATGTCCAATAGGCTGGCATGTCCCTACTATTCAAGAACTTTCAGATTTAACGCAATATGCAGGTGGTGATTATTCAGGAAAGGCGCTAAGAGAAGTGACACTTTGGAATTTACCCGATGACACCAACAGTAGTGGTTTTACAGCTTTACCATCGGGCTTTAGAGAATTTAATGGTGTTTTTGGAGGAATGGGTGGCTTTACCATTTTCGTATCTACAACGTTTAATAATGTTCAAAATTTATACTCGAAAGAATTAGGAAATGGTGATTATGTTGGGTCCTTTGGAAGAAATCCAAATACCGGATTCTCTTGCCGCTGCAAAAAAGATTAAACCCTTTTTGATTAGATAATTTCATTAATTAGCCGATAATAGAAGTCATCATAAAAATGATGACTTCTATTTTTGAGTTACGATGCTTCTGAAGGTTTCATAAATCTTAATACAAAGTTTCTCAAATTTAAATATCTTTAGCTGAAATACTAAAATTTCATGAAAACCATCAAACTTTTATTTTTGCTTTTTCTTTACAGTACATCAATCTTGGCACAAATAGACAAAGATCTACTTAAAGATATTGAGGCCATCGAACCTCAAGTAATCGCTTGGCGCCATCATTTTCATCAAAATCCTGAACTCTCTAATCAAGAATTTAAAACTGCAGAGAAAATTGCAGAGCATCTTAAATCTCTAGGAATTGAGGTACAGACTGAAGTGGCTATTACCGGTGTGGTCGGTATTTTAAAAGGCGACCTACCCGGAAAAGTGATTGCGTTAAGAGCAGATATTGATGGGCTACCAGTTACAGAAAGAAATGATTTATCTTTTAAAAGTGAGGTAAAAACCTCTTTTTTAGGCACTGAAACAGGAGTTATGCATGCCTGTGGTCATGATACCCATATCTCAATTCTGATGGGTGTTGCAGAAGTGCTTTCAAAGCATAAAAATCTTATTAGAGGTACGGTTAAATTTATTTTTCAACCTGCTGAAGAAGGCCCACCTCCGGGTGCAGAAGGAGGAGCTAGACTTATGATTAAGGAAGGAGTCTTGAAAAATCCAGATGTGAATGCTATTTTCGGACTACACATCAATTCAGCTACTCCCGTTGGAACCATCAAATATAAATCTGGCAGTATGATGGCTGCGGTAGAGAGATTTGTCGTAAACGTTAAGGGTAAAGGGACTCATGGTTCTGCTCCTTGGACCGGCGTCGATCCTATCCTAATTTCTGCAAAAATTATTGATGGCTTTCAGACTATAATTAGTAGGGAGTCGAATTTGGTTCTTGAACCTGCAGTAATCACAGTTGGTAAAATTACAAGTGGTACTCGATTTAATATTATTCCGGAAAGTGCAGAACTCATTGGAACAGTCCGCACATTAGATCCTGAAATGAGAATCTATATTATTCGCAGAATGACGGAAATGGCATCTGATATTGCGAAAGCCTATGGAGGTGCCGCGACTATTGAATGGCAAAATAATACTTCGGTCACATATAATGATCCTCAATTAACTGCTCAAATGGTGCCTTCATTGGAGGTAATTGCTGGTAAAGAAAATGTTGGCACAATGAAGGCTACAACGGGAGGAGAAGATTTTTCCTTTTATCAAGAAATAGTACCCGGATTCTATTATTTTTTAGGAGGAATGACTCCAGGTAATGAAACGCCCTATCCACACCATACCGCTGATTTTAAGGTTGACGATTCGGGTATGCTCTTAGGAGTTAAAACTCTAAGTCAGCTNTCAATAGATTATCTGAACGCACAGTAATCATGTTATGGTTTATCTTATTAATCGAACACACATCTAATACTTTTTATGAGCTGATATTGTTCTAACATCATTCCTTATCCTTAAATTTGTTCGAACCTTAATTTTTGGTAAGTTTGTTGTTCTAATAAAATTTAAATGGAAGATGCAACTCAAGTGATTAGTTATGTCGCTTATTTATTACCCGCGATAATTGTGGGGTTGGTAGCCTACTATTTTTTTAAAGGACATACCGCCAATGAAGAAGGACGCAGGCGCTATTTAATTCAAAAAGAGGCCCAAAATAAAGTAATGCCTTTGCGTTTGCAAGCTTATGAGCGTATTACACTTTTCTTAGAGCGAATTGATCCAAATAAATTATTAATTAGAATTAAGCCTTTTTCTAATGAGGTTTCGAATTATGAAGAGCTCCTAATTAGAAACATTGAACAAGAATTTGACCACAATCTTACCCAACAAATATATCTAACTCAAGAGTGTTGGAATTTAGTAAATGCAGCAAAAAATGCAACTATTCATATAATTCGTCAAGGTGCAATGCATGAAAAAAATGGCACTTCAGATAGTATGAGAGAATGGTTACTTCGAAACTTTATGGAAGATATTACACCATCACAGAAAGCCCTTGCATATGTAAGAAAAGAAGTGAGTGAATTATATTAGGCGTCTAGTGCTTTTATTTCATTTAACTCACCATTCTTACTCTCGGCATAGTTAAAACCGCTTGCCCACCACTGTGACATTAATTTTTTGTCAAAAATCAAGGAATTCGTAGTTAAAACAGTTGGAGTATAATATAGATTAATTACGGCTTTGTTATTCCCCGCCACAAATTTTCCTATTCTAATATTTTGCTTTTCAACCCTATCCAACATATAGGAATGCATAGTTGTAAGTAATGAAAATACGTTTTTTGAGGGAAGGCTATTATAGTGAATTACTTCAGTTTCTAAAATGATTACGTCAACTATAGTTGCTCCTCTATTTATGGCTTCCTCAATAGGAACCATACTACCAAAACCACCATCTGCATACTCACAGCCTTCCTTTCTTACCAAGGTCATAAAAGGAATATAATTACAAGAAATCCAGATCCAATCACAAAAATCATCATAATTGAAATCATTTANTGATTTATATTCAACTTGATTCAANGATAAATTAGAAACTGTTACAACTACATCAATTTTTGAATTTTTCAGTTGATTGAATTCAATTTCAGTAAAATTGCTACGTATTAATGTTTTCAAATTCTGACTTTCCCCAAAAGTCTTACTACCCCTTATAAAATTACGTAAGACACTGAAATGATTAACTCCAATTTCTTGGCCACCGTATTTCATCTTTTTAATTAGAAATGGACAGCTATTAAAAATACTACTTTGATTTACCGAAGTAAAGACTTCTTTTATTTTTTCAACCTTCCCAAGTGCTAAATGAGAGATTAATAGACTTCCGGTTGAAGTTCCTACGAAAATTTCGTACTCATGGCGCAAATTTTCAATCAAATATTGAGCAACACCACCAGCGAATGCCCCTTTACTACCACCTCCCGAAATCACTAATGCTCTCATTTCAAATCTAATTTTGATTTTAAATATTGCTGTTCTTCTTCCGAATAAGATTCCATTCCGTTTAAAATTTCACTTTTATAGGCTTCATTTTTCAAAACTTCATCTAGTAATTTCCTTGCATTATTTCTGAAACGCCAAGAATGATGAACAGTTGCATCCAACAAATTTTTCAAGACTTCAGCATCCCACAATTGAAGTTCATTGACGAATCCAAATGCTACTTCTCTAATTTCGAAACTAAAATCTGAAGCTGTATAATTTATTAATTCTTTTAAAAATGCAGGCCTCTCTGAAATTTTATAGGCGTCTGTTACGGAGGCTAAGACTAACCACAACTGACGTAAACTTCTATTCTGAAAGCCTACTGAACCTTCCATTTTATTGAGATATAGGATTCTCTTTTCAGGATATTGCATCCAAAGATTATATAGAGCCGCTTCTTGAGTTACATAGGAAGCATCGTCCAATAAAGATTCGTATTCAATTAGTAATTCTTCAGGGATAGTAGTTAAGGTTAGCGCAATTGTTTGTCGGACAAACAAATTATTGCTTTCGAATCCATTTTTATACAAGGAAAGAGTTTCAGAAATAGCTTCGCCACTTAATTGATAAATTCCTTCCTGTCCCCTATAGTCATCAGGAAAGGTAAGAACAGTTTGTAATTGTAACTTCTTTTCAGACAATGGTACGTTTCTTAGAGCTGCGATTTCAAAATATTGATTCATGAAGGAAGAATTTATAAGAGACTTATACGCCTGCTCTGCTTTAAAAGCACTCTGTTGTAGCCAATCCTCCTCAAACTGCTTTAAATCTTGTCCGGAGGCAGCTCTTACTTCATTTAAAAAGTCTTCTGTAGTAACATTACCAAACTGATATTTTTGTAAATAACTTTTGATAGCAATCCTAAACGATTCTTCGCCAATTTCCTCTTTTAATATATGTAAAGCCCAAGCTCCTTTTTCATAAAAAGTAAGTGAACTAGCCTTAGTGTTTAACAGAGATTCTCCTTTTCCTTCGTCACTTAATGTTTTTAATTGTTCTGCTGATTGATATAACTTCCAATAATAATAATCATCTCCAAATATATTCCTTTCAGCCAATAATGAGAAATAAGTAGCAAACCCCTCGTGTAACCAATGATGTGTTCCATCTGTTTCTGTAACTAAATCTCCAAACCATTGATGGGCAAGTTCGTGGGCATTTACGTTTACATAATTTCGATCGATAAAACCAATTGAATCAACCATAAATGCTTCGGAAAAAAAAGTAGCACTAGTATTTTCCATGCCGGCATAAAGAAAATCTCGCACAGGAACCTGTTTATAATTCTGCCATGGATAGGGTAAACCAATCTCAGTCTCCAGAAAATCAAAGATTTCCTTAGAATATCTGTAAGTAGGTTCTGCGTTCATAGAATCTTTAGGGTTATAATACAATTCCATTTCAATTCCTGTGTTGGAAACTATGGCTTGTTTTTCAAAATTTCCTATTGCAAATGCCACCAAATAGCTCGCCATAGGTTTTTGCATATCAAATTGCCAGTAATTAATGCTATCCCTTTTAACTTTGCTCATCAATTTCCCATTTGACACAACATTCATTTCGAACGGGGCTAGAATTGTAAGATCAAATTCAATCTTATCATTCATATCATCAATACTAGGAAGCCAATGGGAAGTATACTTGCCCTGACCCTGTGTCCAAATTTGATTTTTCACAAAATATAAAGTCTGTTTTGGAGTCGCTTCAAAAGTGAAAAAAGCAGTGTATTCCTTTCCCGCTTCAAACGAATTGAGTAGCCATATTTTATCCTTTGCTACCGAAACCGTTACACTTTCTAAGGCTATATTGATCACCTTCATATTAATGGCGTCCAAATATATAGAGTCGGTATTTTGAAGTACTCTGAAGGTATATGAAGCTGTTCCTTTTACTTTTTCTTCCGAAGAAATTGGCTCAATTTGTGCGGTCACATTTATAAAATCAACAATAGTCGTTTGTTGTCCGAAAGAAATAGAACCATACAGGATAAAAAATAAGAAGTATAAATATTTCATAAATTATTACGTCAAACGTATCCAACAAAGCTACAAAATACAATCAGGAGATTCTCGCCTTCGTTGGAATTTAGTAAATTCGTTTCATGAATTCCACCTTTTTACAAACTCCAATTGATTATCTAAAAGGCGTAGGTCCGAATAGGGCTAATTTGCTCAAATCGGAGTTAGGAATTCATACGTTTCAAGATTTATTAAATTTATTTCCTAACCGTTACTTAGATCGCACCCACTATTATAAAATAGGCCAACTTCAGCAAACAAATGCAGAAGTTCAGCTAATTGGAAAAATCACACATATAAAAACAGTTGAACAGCAAAAAGGGAGGCGCCTGGTTGCAACTTTTATGGATGAAACCGGACAAATGGAACTTGTTTGGTTTAGAGGACATAAATGGATAAAGGAAAATCTTAAAATAAATACATCTTATGTGATCTTTGGAAAAACGACAGTATTTAATGGCAATTTTTCAATGCCTCATCCAGAAATGGAATTATTGGAAGTTCATGAAGAAAGCATACGATCAGTTATGCAACCGGTATATCCATCTACCGAAAAAATATCAAATAGTGGAATTACTAATAGAGTAATTATTGGGCTTATGGAGCAGCTCTTTATAGATTCGAAAAATACGTTTTCAGAAAGCCTCTCAAAACCACTTCTAACAGAACTCAAATTAGTTTCAAAAAGTGACGCTCTATTTAATGTACATTTTCCAAAAAGTCAGACCCTTTTAGCAAGTGCTCTATACCGTTTAAAATTTGAAGAATTATTTTATATTCAACTGCAATTAATTCGGAAAAATCTATTGCATAAAACAAAAATAAAGGGCTATCCATTCAATATCATAGGGGACAACTTCAACAACTTTTACAAGAGCCATTTACCNTTCGAATTGACCAATGCACAGAAGCGAGTAATCAAAGAAATTAGAAATGATTTAGGGAGTAATGCTCAAATGAATCGACTGTTGCAAGGAGACGTTGGAAGCGGGAAGACTATAGTAGCTCTATTATCAATGTTTATCGCTATTGACAACGGTTTTCAAGCCTGCTTAATGGCTCCGACTGAAATTTTGTCAGTCCAGCACTATAATGGGTTAAGTCAATTATGTAAAGACTTAAAACTCAGTATATCACTACTTACAGGATCAACCAAAACTTCAAATAGACGTGAAATTCATGAAAAGCTTGAAAATGGCACATTAAACATCTTAATTGGCACTCATGCCCTGCTCGAAGATAAGGTTAAATTTCAAAATTTAGGGTTAGCAATTATTGATGAACAACATCGTTTTGGGGTGGCGCAAAGAAGTAAATTATGGCATAAAAATGAGTATCCCCCTCATGTCCTTATTATGACCGCTACCCCTATCCCACGAACTCTTGCGATGAGTGTTTATGGCGACCTCGATATTAGTATAATTGACGAGCTTCCACCTGGCAGAAAAGATATCAAAACAGTGCATCGTTTTGATGCAAATAGATTAAAGGTTTTTAGGTTTATTAGGGATGAGATTTCGAAGGGTAGACAAGTCTATGTTGTCTACCCGTTAATACAAGAAAGTGAAGCTCTAGATTATAAAGATTTAATGGACGGCTACGAGAGTATTGTACGTGAGTTTCCTTTACCAACGTATCAAGTATCCATTGTACATGGACAAATGAAATCGGCTGATAAAGAATATGAGATGAATCGATTTATAAAAGGTGAAACTCAAATTATGGTTGCAACAACAGTAATTGAAGTTGGTGTTGATGTCCCGAATGCCAGCGTCATGATTATCGAAAGTGCAGAACGCTTCGGATTGTCACAACTCCATCAACTACGAGGGCGTGTAGGGCGAGGTGCAGAACAAAGCTATTGCATACTAATGACAAGCCACAAACTCTCCTCTGAAGCAAAAACTAGAATTGATACTATGGTAAAAACCAGTGATGGTTTTGAAATTGCAGAAGTTGATTTAAAATTAAGAGGGCCTGGAGATTTAATGGGAACTCAGCAGAGTGGTGTATTAAATCTTCGAATTGCCGATATTATTAGAGATTCTGATATTCTTAAAATCGCTAGGAGCTATGCGTTTCAAATTCTAAAAAGCGATCCAAATTTATCCTCTCCCGAAAATCTACCTATAAAGCAAACTTTTGCTCAATTAATGAAGTACAAAAACATTTGGAATTATATATCTTAACTCTATCCGCTCTTGCGCGCTTTTACAAAACGCGTTTAGTTACGCTAATGGCGTCTATTATCTGCATAGACAACAATGCTAGTGCGATTATTTTAAAAGCTATACCTAGTGCAAATCATTAATTACCTTTAACTTAGTAAGAGTTTTTTATAATTGCTTATGAAACAGTTCATCCTATAGTAAGGCGTTCTTTATTCTTTTTGGCGCAAACGTATAGGAGAAAGCATTCCTTTACCAATGAATATATTTAAATATCAAAAACAGCATTAAGCATAAGCCGTAGCTATAGAACCGCAGTTCTAGAAAAACTTGGAAACCTGTAAACCACAACTAATTTTTATCGTTTAAACAGTTAACCGAATTATTGATTAGTTTTACAAAGAGCCACTTTGCAGAAAAAAAAATAGAGTCAATGATTAAAATTTCTAAACTAAAATGGCATACTCTAACAGCTATTTCATTATTGCTCTTAATAGACCGTGAAGTCTATTTAATAAAATCGCTTGAAGTCATGGCGACAGCATATAATTCGGTCACTTCACAAACGGATACAGACAGTCCAAATCAGGCAGCCTGGGGAGATTTTTTAAAGCCCGGAATGAAGGCTATTGCTGTCTCAAGGGATTTAATTCCACTTGGACTAGGGTATAAAGCAGAAGTTGAAATTGAAGGTTTACCTGGTAATTTTATTGTTTTGGACAAAATGCACCAGCGAAAAAAGAAAGCAATCGATATTTATATGGGCCAAGACTTAAGTGCAGCAAGGAAATGGGGTAGAAAAAAAGTTACTATAAAATGGAAAGTTTATCGAAATTCTATGTCCTCCAACTAGCCAATGAGAAATTTTTACGATTGGAAAGATTCCTGTACATTTTTACGCTGAATATAGAAAAATCATGTTTTAATGTCTAATTTTATTAAGTTTTAAATACCTATTCTATTTTAAAATTAAAATAAAAACCTGCCTGTATTTTTTTATCTTAGAATACTTTTATTCCTTAAATGAACTATGATTAAAATTCTAGACCACGAGAAAATTGATATTGCTGAAAGTATCCACAGTGTTTTTCAAATCTCTTATGCCGTTGAAGCCAAACTACTTGGAGTTAAAGATTTTCCACCTTTGCAAAGAACTGTAACCAATTTACTAGAAAGCAAAACTTCATTTTTTGGGTTTTTTCTAAATGAAAAATTAATTGCTGTAATTGAAATTGAACCCTTTCCATATGTATTTCATATTTGTAGTTTGGTAGTCGATCCAAATTATTTTAGACAAGGTATAGGGAGTAAATTAATTAGTTTTATACTTAATTTATTAAAAGGAAATACCATTACAGTAGAAACTGGTCTTGCAAATGAACCAGCAATAACATTTTACAAAAGTTTTGGCTTTAACGAAGTAAAACAATACGATACGGATCACGGAATTAGAAAAATAAAATTTCAACTTGAAAAAACCTAGCTAAAAACAAGTATTGAAAAATATCACTCGCACAGTTTGGATTCTATCAATTGTAAGCCTGTTTACGGATATGGCAAGCGAGATGCTCTACCCTATCTTACCTATATATTTACAAACCATTGGATTCTCAATCTTGTTGATAGGAATATTAGAAGGAATAGCAGAAGCCACAGCCGGCTTAAGTAAAGGTTATTTTGGTCAACTATCTGACAGTAAAGCGAAGCGATCACCTTTCATTCAATTGGGCTATGCCTTAAGTGCAATTTCAAAACCGATGATGGCTTTTTTTGTTTATCCATTTTGGATACTTTTTGCAAGAACTGTAGATCGTTTGGGAAAAGGCATACGAACAGGAGCTAGAGACGCCTTACTCTCAAATGAGGCAACATTAGAGACAAAAGGGGCAATCTTTGGTTTTCATCGCTCTTTGGATACTTTAGGTGCGGTTTTAGGACCAGCCATTGCTCTCCTCTACCTCTATTTTTATCCAGAAAATTATATAAATCTCTTTTATATCGCTTTTATTCCTGGGTTATTAGCCGTATTAGCTACTTTTCTTTTAAGAGATAGAAAAGCTAGTCTAACGCCAGTCAAACAGAAAATAGGATTTTTCTCCTTCATAAAGTTTTGGAAAGAAAGTCCGCCCGAATACAGAAAAGTAGTTTCTGGGCTATTATTTTTCGCGCTTTTTAATAGTTCAGATGTTTTCTTATTGTTGAAAGCAAAGGAAATAGGTTTTGACGATACCTTGGTTATAGGGATGTATATCTTTTATAACCTCATATACGCTATTTTCGCATTTCCTTTAGGCCGTATTGCCGATAAAATTGGTCTAAAAAGAATGTTCTTATTTGGATTGATATTATTTAGTTTGGTATATTTCGGAATGGGTACTTTACCTAATGACTATACTTTTATTACACTTTTCTTTGGTTATGGTATTTATGCTGCGGCTACTGAAGGAATTTCGAAGGCATGGATAAGCAATCTAGTATCAAAAGATAAAACAGCAACTGCAATAGGAACCTATTCGGCTTTCCAAAGCATTGCGGCCATGCTAGCTAGTTTTTTCGCCGGATTACTTTGGTACAACTTCGGCTCGAACATTACTTTCTTGGTGACAGCAATGGCAACGGTTTTAGTAATTATGTATTTTTTATTTAAAAAGCCCACCTTTCATCAAGCTCATAATTAGTTTTTATAAAATGTGAGATTTCAAAACTTCTAAATTTTTATTCTTCGGTTAACATTCGAACATAACTTTCAAACTCATTCACAAACTCATAATATTTTTCACCTGTTGCTGGCCCATTAAAGCCAGTATGNATTCTTCTAACGACACCAGTTTTATCAATAAAAATAGTGGTAGGATAAGACAAGACATGATTTAACATTGGGAGCTTCTCATTCGCCTCGACCTTACTACTCGAACCATACTGAGCCAACAATACCCGATAAGGAACCTTGACCCCCTCCACAAGTCGCTTAATACTTGAAATCGCCTTTTCCTTTGTTGAAGCATACTCAAAAGCGAGTGCAACCATTTCAAGATGTTCATTTTTATTTTCGTTATAATACTTGGTGTAGAATTTTGTTTCATCAAGACAGTTTGGACACCATGAACCCATAACTTGAACTATAACTACTTTATTCTTATAAACTGCATCTTCTAAAGACACCAAATTCCCTTCGGTATCTGGGAACGAAAAATCAAATCGTTCAAAACCTTCTTTTAAAAATGTCAAAGACTCCGCTGCTGGCAACTCATAGTCGTTATTACGTTTAGCAGTGAATGGTTCTTTAAAATGATTTCCACTAAAGAAAACACCGTTCATAATATCATCTTTTATTTCTGCTTCAAATAAAAAGACATGAGAGCCGTCAAAGGTTGAAAGTTTAAGGGAATCTCCAAAAACAACACCCTCCAAATATCTATAATCTCCAGTAGTAGTTCTAAAAGTTCCAGTGAGATTATTGCCAATTTGCTCGAAAATTCCCTTAGCAATATATCGATCAGCTTCAACATCTGGACTAAACACAGTCTCCCAATTCCCACCAACCTGAACCCTCGCTTTTTCGGCATTGGAAAACCGAGGTGAATTACCGTGCCTCATTTCAAAAGCCACAACACGATCCAAGCTTGGTTTTATAAAGGCACCTTTAATGGTAGTTTCAGTAAAAACACCTTTAAATACTCCTTCGAATATAGGCATTCTTATAATAATGGAATCTTCCTTTATCGTAACATCATTTACAATTATTTTTTCCTCTGCATTAGAAATAGTTATAGTATTTCCTAAGGAATAAGTTATTGAAAAAGGAATCTCTCTCCCCTTATCTAAAAGAAATGATGCTCTCCATTGACCTGGTTTGGGAGTAGATGTTTCTTTTCCGCAAAAAATAAAAATGACAGAAATAAATAAAAAGATAATATTCTTTAACATACAGTTTTTTTTGAACTTATTAAATCATCGAATTACCCTCACAAAAAAAGGACTATCAAGCAAAGCGTTCTATGGTATAGCACAGTCAATTTCTGCTAACCGACTTTAAAAATACTTCTAAAATAAAACAACTTAGAATAGAGATTTAAACTGGGGTATATTTAAAACTACAAATTATATATCAATGTTTGAATGCTAACTTCAATATTTTATCTTTGTAGGCGTAAATCACTAAGGTAGATGAAGATTTCATACAATTGGCTCAAACAATTTATCAATCTGGATTGGGAAGCTGAAAAAACAGCTGAATTATTAACAGATTTAGGTCTCGAAGTTGAAGGAATCGAATCTTTTTCCTCTGTTTTGGGAGGTTTAAAGGGTGTGGTTGTTGGCCAAGTATTGGAATGTAATCCGCATCCCAATGCCGATCGTCTTAAGGTAACCCTAGTTGATATCGGAGATGAAAAGCCCCTTAAAATCGTATGTGGCGCCCCAAATGTAGCTAAGGGCCAAAAGGTACCTGTAGCCCCCGTGGGAACTACTTTATATGATGCAAAAGGAAAACCTTGGCAAATAAATAAGGGTAAAATTCGTGGAGAAATTAGTGAAGGAATGATTTGTGCCGAAGATGAATTAGGTCTTGGTAGTAATCATGATGGTATTATGATTTTAGACAAAGATTTAATCCCTGGAACACTAGTTTCAACCATAATGAAAGTTGAAAATGATAAAGTTTTTGAAATAGGCTTAACTCCAAATCGGGCCGACGCTATGAGTCATTTAGGCGTTGCACGTGATCTTCGGGCTGGCTTAATTCAAAGAGACATCACTAAGGAGTTATTCACCCCCTCCACCAGTGAATTTAAAATTGAAAAGCGCACCTTAAAAATTGACGTAAACATAGAGAATATAAAACTGGCTCCTCGTTATTGTGGTGTTACCATTAGTAACCTAAAAGTAACTGATTCTCCTACTTGGTTACAAAATCGATTAAAAGCCATTGGTTTATCACCTATAAACAATGTTGTTGACTGTACAAACTATGTGCTACATGAACTCGGACAACCTTTGCACGCCTTTGATGCTGCTAAGATTGCCTCAAATACTATAAGTGTAAAAACACTCCCAACTGGCACAAAATTTATAACTCTTGATGGAGTTGAACGTGAATTACACGAAGAAGATCTTATGATATGTGATGCCGAAAAACCACTTTGTATCGCAGGCGTTTTTGGAGGTATTGAGAGTGGAGTGACCGAAAATACGACTATCTTGTTTTTAGAAAGTGCTTATTTTAATCCTATAAGTATTCGCAAAACGGCAAAAAGACATTCGTTAAATACAGATGCTTCTTTTCGATTTGAGCGTGGCATTGATCCGAATCTAACGGAGTATGCCCTTTTACGAGCGGCAGTACTTATATGCAAGGTGACCGGAGGCGTTATTACTAGTGATGTAGTGGATAAATATCCTAAAAAAATTGGAGATCATCAGGTATTTTTAAATTATGACAAAGCTACATCTTTAATTGGAGAAGAAATATCCAAAGAGAAAATCAAACAGATTCTAACATCTTTAGATATAAAAGTAAATAATATAACCGAATCTGGTATTGGAATGACAATACCGGCATATCGAAACGACGTAACTCGAGAGGTAGATGTAATTGAAGAAATTTTAAGAGTCTATGGATATAATAATATAAAATTTACGGAGAAACTAAATGCTTCTATTGCCACCTCTCACAGGATTGAGGACTATCAAATTCAGAATAAAATTGCCTCTCAACTTACTGCTCTTGGTTTTCATGAAATGTTGTGCAACTCACTAACGTCTCCTAAATATATTGCATCGAGTAATTTACTAAGAGAAGAGCACAACGTAACTATGTTAAACCCATTAAGTCAAGATCTTGCAGCGATGCGCCAATCTATGCTTTTTGGTGGCTTAGAATCTCTAGCATTCAATAATAATAGGAGAATAAATAATGTGAAATTGTTTGAATTTGGTAAAACCTACCATAATTATTCAGAAGGATTCGTTGAAAAGAAACACCTTACACTTCTAATTTCTGGTGCAAAAACCGAAAATAACTGGACTTCGAGAACGGAGAAAAGTGATTTTTTCTATTTAAAAGGAATTATTATTTCCCTACTAGAGAGACTTGGAATTAATGACTATTCAGAAGGAATAGCTGAAAATGATGTGTTTTCAGAAGGAATTTCCTTGAATAGTAACAATCAAATGCTAGTAAATTTTGGAGTAATTAAAAAAAATATAGCAAAGGCTCATAACATAGATTCAGAAGTGTTTTTTGCTGATTTTTATTGGGATACTATTCTAGATATTATCCCGCATAAAAATCATATTCTGCAGAATATTTCCAAGTTTCCTAAAGTAAAACGTGATTTTGCCTTGTTATTAGATGATGTTGTGACATTTGAAGCTCTAAAATATGCAGCGTTTCAAACCGAAAAAAGTTTGTTAAAAGAGGTAAGTCTATTTGATGTCTACACTGGAGAAAAACTTCCTAAGGGTAAAAAATCCTATGCTTTAAGCTTTACTTTAGAAGATGAAAATAAAACATTAACAGACAAACAAATTGAAAAGGTTATGAGTAAGTTGCAGCAAAAGTTTGAAAATGACTTTGGCGCCAAATTGCGTTAATTTTTTTTAAAAGAACACCTATTTTTATTAGAAATCTCTAAAATAGATTTCTAATCTTCATTAGCAGAAGGAAATACAAGCCCGTCTATAATATGGAAAAAACCATTTTTGTGATAGAAATCGGTTGCCGTGATAGTCGCAATATTATTTTTAGAGTCAAAAAGCACAACTTTTCCATCTACTAATTTTGCCCCTAATTTTTCTCCCAAAAGCGTTCCAAAATATGCAGTTCCATTATTCAGCTCAATAGCACGTTTTATTGAAGCAAAATCCAAACGCCCAGGAACAGACAAAAATTTAATTGTATTCGACATAATTGTCGAATTAGCCAATAATACTTCTCGCTCGGACTTCTCTAAACTGTTGAAATATGCATTAGTTGGTAAAAAGACAGTGACCATCTCTTCATCAGCTAAAGACTGCGCTAATTTCTTATCTTCCAAGACCTTATTCAGAAAGGAGAATTCACTCATTTCTTTAGTATTATCGGATATAGTTTTGGTAGAATAGAAAGAAACTCCCTTATATACAGTCTTAACTTCGGAAGTGGATTTTGAGTTATATTTTTGAGCATTTACTGCTGTAAATACCAAACATAATACTATTGAAATAAATTGAATTTTTGAACGCATCATTAAAAGTTTAATTGGTAAATGTACTTAATTAGCCCAACATACACCAATACTTAACGTTTGCATTGCCAATTTCATATAAAATAAAAAATGGAAATAGTTAAATTAAAAAGGCCAAAATAAAACAAAAATAAAGTGAAAATTTATACGGCATTATAAGGTTCTACGCGTTTTAATGATTAATTTTAGTTTTCTACAAATGTTTAAATTAAAGATTATGAGCGATAACCTAGAAGAAACTACGAGAATTTATACTGGACCCGCAATAATTGTAAATGGATTGGTTGCTAGATTAAATGAGCTTGGCATTAGCCCCATCGAAAGAAATGATAACGAAAGTAGTATTCAAGCCGGTTTCACAATTGGTGTGCCAGGTCAAGTAATGCTATATATTCGAAAGGACGAATTAAAGATTGCAAAATCAATTATTGACGAATACTTAGAAGAAATTGGAGAAAAAAATTAGACCTTAACTTTATACATTTTCTCGCGAAGTTCTCGGATTTTCATATCACCCATATATTCATCAAAAGTCATGTACCTGTCGATAGCTCCATTTGGAGTTAACTCGATAATTCTATTGGCAACGGTCTGCGCAAATTCATGATCATGAGTTGTAAATAAAACTGTTCCTTTAAAATTCTTAAGTGAATTGTTAAAAGCTGTAATAGATTCCAAATCTAAATGATTTGTTGGCTCATCCAACATAAGGACATTTGCACGCATCATCATCATTCGGCTTAACATGCATCTCACTTTTTCACCACCTGAGAGTACATTACACTTTTTTAGTGCTTCTTCTCCACTAAAAATCATCTTTCCTAAAAATCCTCGAATGTATACTTCTTCCCGTTCTTCCTCCGTTTTGGCCCATTGACGTAGCCAATCCACTAACGAATTATCATTCTCAAAAAAGTCATGATTATCAAGGGGCAAATAACTTTGATTAGTTGTAATTCCCCACTGGAAATCTCCTGTATCAGGCTTTAAATTCTTATTAAGTATTTCATAAAATGCCGTCGCGGCTCGAGAGTCTTTTGAATAAATAACGACTTTATCTCCTTTTGAAAGATTAATATCTACTTTTTCAAATAATACATCATTATCTATTAATGCTGAAAGATTTTCAATATTTAAAATTTGATCACCTGCTTCACGCTCTCTTTCGAAAATAATTGCGGGATAACGTCTACTCGAAGGCCGAATATCCGAAATATTCAATTTATCGATCATCTTTTTTCTACTAGTTGCTTGCTTTGATTTGGCAACATTGGCAGAAAATCGTCTTATAAAATCTTCAAGTTCCTTCTTCTTTTCTTCTGCTTTTTTGTTCTGCTGTGAACGTTGGCGAGCTGCCAACTGACTACTTTCATACCAAAATGTATAATTACCACTATAATGATTTATCTTACTAAAATCTATATCGCTAATATGCGTACAAACGGAATCTAAAAAATGTCTATCGTGTGAAACTACAATTACACATTTATCATAGTTCGCTAAAAAATTCTCTAACCAAGTGATGGTTTCATAATCCAAATCATTTGTGGGCTCATCCATAATCAATACATCTGGATTTCCAAATAAAGCTTGAGCCAAAAGCACTCGTACTTTTTGCTTTCCATCTAGGTCACTCATTAACGTAAAGTGGGCACTTGAATCAATACCCAGATTAGATAGTAAGGAGGCAGCATCACTATCTGCATTCCATCCATTCATTTCCTCAAAAGTTACTTGCAACTCCCCTATTTTCTCGGCATTTTCATCAGTATAGTTTTCATAAAGTTTGTCAATTTGGGTTTTAATAGAATACAATTCTTTATTCCCTCTCACTACTGTTTCGAGCACCATATATTCATCACATGCATTATGATTTTGCTCTAAAACTGACATTCTTTTACCAGGTTCCAAGTAAATATGGCCCGATGTAGGATCTTGTTTACCAGATATTATTTTTAAAAATGTTGATTTACCAGCTCCATTAGCACCGATAATACCATAGCAATTTCCTTGTACAAATTGAGTGTTTACCTCATCAAATAAAATGCGTTTACCAAATTGTACAGATAAATTTGAAACTGAAAGCATACCTTTTTAAGATTTATTGAATTTTGCGCAAAAATAGCTAATTAACATAGAGTAGAGAAACATTAACTTTTTTAAAATTCCTTTTAACGAGGAATTAACAAGAAGTTTTATCTGTCTACTCTATTTTTGCTGAGTAAACTCCCTATGCCATTGATTAAAAAACTATTTTTTATCATTATTAGTATTATTCTTGTCTCTTGTAATAAACATGAAGATTCTTCTTCTAGTATTGCATGGATAGGTGGAGAAATCGTAAATCCCAAATTAGATTATGTAATACTCACCAAAGATTATAGGGTATTGGATACGATTCCTTTATCCAAAGACAATCACTTCTTATATAAAATAGATTCTCTGGACTCTGGTTTATATTCTTTTAATCATTACGAATACCAAATCATCTATTTAGAAAAAGGTGATAGTTTAATGCTAAGAGTAAATACTGTGGATTTTGACGAGTCGTTAGCCTTCACTGGTAAAGGTGCTGAAAGAAATAATCTCTTAATGGAATTTTTCTTAATTAACGAAGCAGAAACTAAGTTAATGCCTGATTTATATCAACTTGAACCTGAAGAGTTTCAGAAAAAATTGGATTCACTAACCAATAGTCGAAAAATACTGTATGATGATTTTATTCTAAAACATCCTCACGAAAGTGGTTTTAATGATGTTGCCATGGCCAATATCAATTATGATAGCTACATTAAAAAAGAATTATATACGTCTGCTAATCAAGGGAGCGTAATTGCATCTAATGCAAATGAATTTCCTGAAAATTTTTATGCCTATCGAAAGAAAATAGATTTTGGCAATGATAAATTGAAGTCTTATTACCCTTATTATCGATTCTTAGATAGGTATTTTGACAATCTCGCTTGTCAAAAACATAAAAAAGACATTATTTTTGATCGTTATTCTTTTGAGCATGTATTCAATAAAATTAAACTTTTCGATAGCTTAATAACTAACGATTCGCTTAAAGTTAGTTTAATAAGAATGAATGCCATTAATTACTTGTTGAATGGAAAAGATGCTAAAAGAGGAGAAGAAATTGTAGCTCTTTTTTCAAAGATAAGTGATAATGATTTATATATAGAGGAAATTTCAAGACTAGCCGAAGCTAAAATGAAGTTAGAGTCTGGAAACAAAATCCCCAATATTATTTTACTTAGCAGTGATAATAATTCGCAAGAATTGCACAATGTAATTATAAAACCGACTGTTTTATTTTTCTGGTCATCACAGTCGATGAAGCATTTTAAAAATATTCATTCCAAAACTGCCGAATTAAATTCTAAATATCCAGAATACGATTTCATTGGAATAAATACAGATAGTCATTTTAAAAAATGGCGTGGCATTGTAACGCAATCTGGATATGACATAAAGAAAGAATTTCAATTAGAGAACGCTTCTGACGCAGAAAAAAAATTGCTAATTAATTCGGCGAATAAAGCTATCATATTAGACGAAAAAGGTTTCATTATTGATGGAAACATAAGCCTTTTTAATCCAAATATTGAAACTGTATTACTCGGAAATTGAAATAATTAATACTCAATTAGATAAATTAAGATAAAAAAAGGCCTCTTACTAGGAGGCCTTTTTTATAAAAATTTATTGAACATTAATTTCCCTTTTTGTAATCTTCTAAGAATTTAGCTAATCCCAAATCAGTAAGTGGATGATTGAGTAAACCTTCAATTGAAGACAAAGGCCCAGTCATTACATCAGATCCAATTTTTGCACATTCAATCACATGCATTGTATGTCTAACTGAAGCCGCCAAAATTTGAGTTTCATAACCGTAGTTGTCATATATAAGCCTAATTTCAGCGATAAGATTCAACCCATCGGTAGAAATATCATCCAATCTCCCAATAAACGGAGAAACGTAAGTAGCTCCAGCTTTTGCTGCTAATAGAGCTTGTCCTACTGAAAACACTAAAGTACAATTAGTACGTATTCCGCGATCACTGAAATACTTAATAGCTTTAATACCTTCCTTTATCATTGGTATTTTTACGACTATCTGCTCATGAAGTTCTGCTAATTCCTCCCCTTCTTTAATCATTCCCGCTAAATCTGTTGCGATAACTTCAGCAGATACATCACCGTCAACGATATTGCAAATATCAACATAATGCTTTAAGATATTATTACGACCTGTAATTCCTTCTTTAGCCATCAAAGAAGGGTTAGTAGTTACTCCGTCAAGTACTCCTAAATCTTGAGCTTCACGTATTTGATCAAGATTTGCGGTATCAATGAAAAATTTCATATTATTTTTTTTATTTTAATTGGTGCAAAAGTACATAAGATTTAGAGTGTATTAAAGTTCAATTCGAAAACTTTTATTAACTCTTACTAAATAATTATAATTCGCTTACTCGATTCATCAAAACAAAATTCTTTTTACTTTATTTTATAATGATTTAACAACATTCGTTCGTATACCCTATCAGGAAGAATTCGTTTTAAAACTATTGAAAATTTCTGGACAGAAGCGCCTACTTTATAATTTATTTTCGGATTATCGTTCTCAATTATTGCATGTACTACTTTAGCCATTTTGATAGGATCCTCTCCTGCGTCAACATGTTCGTTCATCATGGCTAATGTTTTACCGTACACATCTTTATACGGTGAGTTTTCCAAAACTGGAGCGTGATATCTACCTGCTATAATATTTGTAGCAAAATCACCAGGCGCAACATTGCACATCTGAATTCCAAACTGTTTTGTTTCCATTCGAAACGCCTCGGTTGCAACCGCCAAAGCCGCTTTAGAGGCCGAGTAAATTCCTCGATATGGTAGACCCATATAGCCTGCAATCGAAGTAATGTTAATAATTTTTCCACCACCTTGTTTCCGCATTTGTGGCAAAACTGCTTTCATTACATTAATTGGTCCAATAAAATTAGTGCCAAATGCACGAATAATCTCTTCATTGGGTGTTTCTTCAATAGGCCCGGTTATGCCAATTCCCGCATTATTGACAAGAACATCTATTCGACCTTCAATTTCAATAATGTCTAATATCGCTTTAGAAATAGATTCTGAATTTGTAACATCCATTGCAACCAAATGAAAGCGCGAGTTTGCAATCATTACCGCAGGATTTCGACTAGTGCCGTATACTATATATTCTTTTTCAGAATTAGAAATAGACAATTCCATTAGATAATTTCCAATGGCTTTTCCTATTCCTGAAGATCCACCTGTAATTAAAACAACTATTGGCATTGGTTTGTATTGAACGACAAAGATGCAGTTACGTATTAACAATTCCAAATTGTGAAGTAAAAATACTCCAAAAACAGTAATGGAATTATGAAACATTGGGGTACAAAAAATGGCAAGCTACCTACATCACACTGCTACGACCATCTACCCTTGCTGTGTTCCCACCCTGGGGGATTTAACAGGAGCTAGTTGTGTAGGACTTGCCAGTGCAAAGATACAGCATTTTGAAATTATCACAAGTATTTTTAGTTATCAATTATAATAAATATCTTTCGGGAAAATTAGGCCTATAAATGAGTATTATTAAACTATTAGTAGTTACTGTATTAGTTATATTAATAAATAGCTGTGGAAATGGTTCTGAAACAAAAAAGGATCTTTTTACGTTAACTATTAAAAACCAGAAAAAAAGTTATACGCTTTCTGATGAACTGAACGTACTTTTGCTTAACAAAAAAAATATTCTAATTGATTCGGTGATATATTCATTAAACTCGGAAAGAATTTCTTCTGCCGATGCTATAAATGAAACTTCTATACCATTAATCGATCATAAGCTTGGCAAAAGAGCATTAAAAGTGGAGATTTATTCGGAAGGGAATATGTATGAAGCAAGTCAAGAGATTACGATATTATCATCTAAAACCCCCAAATTATACACGTATAAAATTCTGGAGACCTATCCTCACGATATCACGGCATATACTCAAGGACTGGAATTTAAAAATGATACCTTGTATGAAAGCACTGGATTGAGAAAAAAATCTTCCTTGCGCAAAACCGATTATAAAACGGGGGAAGTACTCCAAAAAATACCTCTTGCCGATTCTTATTTTGGTGAAGGTTTGACAATATTTAACAATAAAATCTACCAGCTAACTTGGCAGGAGAACACTGGCTTCATTTATAATCTTTCCGATTTAAAAAAGACTGGAACGTTTGTATATGGCAAGAGTAAAGAAGGATGGGGTTTGTGTAATGATGGTAACCTTATTTATAAAAGTGATGGTACGGAGAAAATTTGGACACTTAATCCAGAGACATTAGCCGAGATAGATTATATTGAGTTGTATACTAATACGAGTAAGATTCCTAATGTGAACGAATTGGAATGGGTAGATGGTAAAATATATGCTAACATATATGAAAGAGATGCCATTGCTGTTGTAAATCCTAAAAATGGTGCTGTTGAAGGAGTTATTGATTTAAGTGACTTAAAAGCTAAGGTAACTCAACACCCAGAACTTAATGTTCTTAACGGTATAGCCTATAAAGGGGAAGAAAATGTACTTTATATAACAGGTAAAAATTGGGACAAAATGTTTAAAATTGAAGTTGAAATAAAATAGCTGAATTTTAATGTCATATCGAAAAAGTTAATAAACTATATACTATAAAAATAAACTTTTTACGTGAACAATAATAACCTTCACAAAAAGTTCTATTTTTACTAAAAATTTTCTTGATGAAGTATTTATACGGATTGGCAATTCTTTCATGCCTAGTTTTATGGAGTTCATGCCGAAACGATTTCGAAAGTGTTCCTAGTACCGGAAGCTTGGAGTTTTCAAAAGACACCGTGTATTTGGACACTGTTTTTACAAATATCGGATCGAGCACTTATAATCTTAAGGTATATAACCGCAGTAATGAAGATATAAACATACCAAGTCTTCGCTTAGGACAAGGTGAAGGGTCCAATTATAGATTAAATGTAGATGGCCTTCCAGGTAAAGTCTTCAGCAATATACAAATTCTAGCCAAAGACAGCATTTTTATATTTGTAGAGACAACATTCGATGTCAATAGCATCCCAGGAGGAGGCAATGATTTCTTATACCTAGATCAAATTCTATTTGATGAAGGAAGCAACCAACAAAAAGTTGAATTAGTAACCCTAGTTCAAGATGCTGTATTTCTCTTTCCAGCCGATTTAGGCGATGGTATTTATGAAACCTTAAATCTTGGAATGGACGCTGATGGAAATGATATTTTAATTGAAGGATTTTATTTAGACGAATCAGAGCTCACTTTTACCAACGAAAAGCCTTATGTAATTTATGGATATGCAGCAGTGGCACCCAATAAAACACTTACATTGAATGCTGGTGCGCGTGTACATTTTCATTCGAACAGTGGGATTTTAGTTGCAAATACCGGTTCTATCAAATCTAATGGAACGCCAAGTTCCGATCCCGAATTATTAGAAAATGAGGTTATTTTTGAGGGTGACCGACTAGAGCCTAGCTTTGAATATGTTCCTGGACAATGGGGCACAATTTGGCTTACTGAGGGTAGCACAAATAATGTTTTCACAAATACAACGATAAAAAATTCTGTCGTAGGAATATTAATGGACAGCAATGATGGTAACGAGACTTTAACCCTAAAAAACGTCCAAATATACAATAATGCAAACGTAGGCCTATTAGCTCGTACTGGAAATGTATATGGTGAAAATGTAGTAATTAGCAATAGTGGGCAATCCTCTCTTGCCTGCTCTCTTGGTGGCACTTATACCTTTAACCACTCTACTTTTGGAAATTATTGGGTTAATAGTTTTAGAAGTTTCCCTACTGTTCAAGTCAGTAATTTTTTACAAGTAAGTGATACTGAAGTTATTACAGCCAATTTACAAGCTAATTTTAACAATTGTATTATCTATGGAAATGAGCAGCGAGAGTTGGGACTAGCAAGAGTTGATGACACATCAGTTCTTTTTAATTTTAACTTTTCTAATAGTTTGATACGTTTTGAAGATCCAAATGGAGATTTCTCCGATAATCCACTTTACGATTTTGATAATAGCGTATTCTATACTCAAATAGTAAAAAATTTAGATCCTGTTTTTCAAAATGTAAATTTGAATAATTATAATATCGAAAGTATTAATTCAGCAGCTGAAGGTATCGGACTTCCAGGAGTGTTTCCATTTATGGATTTGAACGGTGTAATGAGAAGTACTACTGCACCAGATGCTGGGGCTTATGAAAGTATAACATTTCCAGATTGACATTACTATTTTGTAGAGAAAAGTAATAATTCTTCAGAAGTATCTTTAAAGATATAGGTGCATTTTCGTTTCAATCCTAATTTTTCCAAAAGCCTAATGGAAGCAATATTGTTTGGTTGCACAATGCCCATAACTGTCGTTATGTTGAATAATTCCTTGGCATGTTTTAAAACAGCCCCTGCCGCTTCAAAACCATAACCTTTCCCCGAATAACTTCCTAAAAAAGCAAACCCAACATCCGGATATTCCAAATCTTCACGTTTATATAATCCACAAGAACCTATTGGTTTGTTCAGTTCTTTTAAAATAACAATATAAGCGCCATACCCATTTTGTATATAACTTGGTAAATAGAAATTTTGAATATATTTTTCTGCATCTTCTAACGAAATAATGTTTCGATCTCCTATAAATGTCAACCAACCTTCACTGTTCATTAATTCATNAATAAAAGCAGCATCCTCTTTAGAATATTCTCTTAACTGAAGTCGTTCGGTTTCCNAAAGTATCATAATACAGGTCTAAGTGTTTATTAAAATTATTCAACAAAAAAACCATTAGAAGTCCTAAAATTTTTAAGATTATTTATTTAATTTTTGAACAAAGGTAATCCGGCCATCATCTTATTTACTTTTTCAGAAACAGCCTCTAACACCGCGTCATCTTTAAAGTTGAGAATCACCTCATCTATCAAATCTACAATTTGTTGCATACTATTCTCTTTCAAGCCTCGTGTAGTAACCGCAGCTGTACCTATTCTAATTCCACTTGTTATGAAAGGAGAATTATCATCGAAGGGTACCATGTTTTTATTAACAGTAATGTCCGCTTTACCCAAAGCTTCTTCAGCTTCCTTACCTGTAATATTTTTATTTCTTAGATCAATTAACATCATATGATTGTCGGTTCCACCTGAAATAATATGATATCCTTTTTCAACAAAAGCCTTCGCCATGATCTCTGCGTTTTTTTTAACCTGAACAACATAATAAAGAAAGTCATCCGTTAGTGCTTCTCCAAAGGCAATAGCTTTGGCAGCAATAACGTGTTCTAATGGCCCACCTTGATTTCCAGGAAAAATACCACTATCTAATAAGGACGACATTTTTCTAAGGCTTCCATTTTTCAAAGTTATTCCGAATGGATTATCAAAATCCTTACCCATTAATATCAACCCTCCTCGAGGACCTCGTAGTGTTTTATGCGTTGTTGTTGTTACAACATGACAATGTGGTATTGGATCGGAAATAATACCTTTAGCAATTAACCCAGCTGGATGAGCTATATCTGCAAATAATATGGCGCCAACTTTATCAGCGATTTCTCTAAATCGTTTGTAATCGATTTCTCTAGAATATGCTGATGCCCCTGCAATAATCATTTTAGGTTTTTCACGAACTGCAATCTCTTCGATGATATCATAATTTAACCTTCCAGTAGCTTGCTCTACCCCATAGAAAACTGGCTTATATAATCGTCCCGAAAAATTTACTGGAGAACCATGTGTTAAATGTCCACCATGCGAAAGATCAAATCCTAAAAATTTATCTCCTGGTTCCAAACAAGCAGCAAAGACGGCGGTGTTAGCCTGTGAACCGCTATGTGGCTGAACATTAGCATACTCGGCTCCAAATAACGCTTTGGCTCGATCAATAGCGATTTGCTCAATTTCGTCCACAATTTCACAACCTCCATAATATCTTTTTCCCGGATAGCCTTCAGCATATTTATTCGTTAATACAGATCCAGTTGCCTGCATTACTTGATCACTTACAAAATTTTCTGAAGCAATAAGTTCCAACCCGTTTAATTGCCTTTGTTTTTCAGCTTCAATAAGCTCAAATATCTGTTCGTCGTTTACTATCATTTTCAATAAAAGTTAAATAATGCCAAAAATAGTAAAAGCATTCGGTTAGTATTACGAAAATTATATATTTGATATACTATTTACAAACACAAATAAAACGACCATGCCACTAACTGCAAATGACCCAAAAAGAAAAACTTGGCTTGATATTCCATCTAAAACGGATTTCCCTATACAAAATATTCCTTTTGGAGTATTTTTAACAAGAGATGATATTATTACCATTGGCACTAGAATTGGTGATTATGCAATCGATTTAGGTGCATTACACCAACTGGGATATTTTAAAGGAATTGAATTAACCGACGATATATTTCTTCAGGATACCTTAAACGACTTTATTAGTGATGGTAAAAAAACCTGGAGGTTGGTTCGAAATCGTATTTCAGATATTTTTCTAAAAGAAAATCCAGCCCTTCGAGATCATTTGGAGCATAGAAAACAAGTCCTTTTTACGATGGACGAAATAGAAATGCAATTGCCTGTGCTGGTGGGAGATTATACGGATTTCTATGCGAGCAAAGAACACGCAACGAATGTAGGATCCTTGTTTCGGGATCCCGAAAATGCTTTATTACCAAACTGGCTTCGGCTTCCCGTTGGTTATCATGGCAGAAGTTCATCAATAATCCCATCAGGAACCCCAGTGACAAGACCTTACGGTCAAACAAAACCCGGAGAAGATGGCGTGCCTAAATTCGGACCTACCCAATTGTTGGATTTCGAGTTGGAAATGGCGTTTATTACGACAGATGCTAATCACCTTGGAAAAAGAATCTCGGTTAAAGATGCGAAGGATTATATTTTTGGACTTGTATTATTTAATGATTGGAGTGCCAGAGATATTCAGGCATGGGAATATGTTCCATTAGGACCATTTTTAGGTAAGAACTTTGCCTCCACCATTTCTCCTTGGATTGTTACCTTAGACGCCCTTGAAGCATTTAGAGTTGCGGGTCATGTTCAAGACCCACCACCTCTTCCATATTTAGCCCAGGAAGGAAAGAGAAATTTCGATATAAAATTGCAAGTTAGCATTCAGCCTGAAAATGGTGAAGAAACTATTGTTTCCAAATCCAATTTCAAATACATGTATTGGTCAATGGCCCAACAATTGGCGCATCACACTGTCAATGGTTGTAATGTGCGATCTGGGGATATGATGGGAAGTGGAACCATTTCCGGACCTACAAAAGAAGAATTTGGCTCTATGCTCGAATTGACTTGGAAAGGTCAAAATCCAATCACTCTAAAAGATGGAACTCAGCGAAAATTCATTAACGATAACGATACTGTTATTATGAGGGCTTATTGTGAGAACCATGAGGTGCGAATTGGTTTTGGTGAATGTAGTGGCAAAGTTCTTCCAGCTAGACCTCTATAAATTCAATTTATTCTGGGGATTTATTCATATTATATAAATCGATCCAAAATACTTGCATCAATACTATAATGAGAAGCATGGTGAACTGTAATGCCATTTTTTATAACAATTAATTGTGGACTTTGATGCATCACTTGAAACTTATAACCAACTTCATCAGAAACATCACGAAAAGCTATTAAATCCAAAAAATATAATTTTACTTGAGTCACATTAAGGTTATAATTATTTTCAAATTGCCGCAGTACCATTCTACTGACACCACATCGACTAGAATATTTAAAAATAACTACTGGAATTTTTTTAGACTCTTCCAAAATTATATCTAACTGCTCAAGCGATGTCAAAGGGTTCCACGGCAACACTTGTTTTTCATTTTTTTGCAAGGAACTCTTAGAACCAAATAATCCAAAATAACTCATATTTTATTTTTCACAAAGTTAGTCATTTGAGTGGTAATTTTTCGCGCCAATCTAAATAATTTGCAATGTTAAATATGTCATAATGTCTCTTAAAATCAATGGTTAAGCCGACATTATGTCGTAAATTTAGTGTGGCTCATATATTGTCGTTAGGCTTTAGAAACAAATAAATTCCTTGAACATTTTTAAAAAAATGGGTAGGGAGAAAAAAAATAATCTGATGAACTTTAACAATTTTACCATAAAATCACAAGAGGCCATTCAACAAGCGCAAGAAATAGCACAAGGTTTTGGTCATCAACAAATTGAAAACGAACATATTTTAAAAGCTATTTTTGAAGTCGATGAAAATGTAACTCCTTTTTTACTTAAAAAGCTGGATGTAAATCTGGATAAGCTAAAACAGATTCTTGATAAACAGTTAGAGAGTTTCTCGAAAGTTTCCGGTGGTGATATAATGTTTTCACGGGAAGCAAATAAAGCCTTGACCGAATCGAGCATTATTGCTAAAAAGATGAACGACGAATACGTTTCTATCGAGCATTTATTATTAGGAATATTTGCTTCTAAAAGCAATATCGCTCAAACTTTAAAAGATCAAGGCGTTACTGAAAAAGCTTTAAAAACTGCTATTTCTGAATTACGCAGAGGTGAATCGGTGACTTCCCAGAGTGCTGAAGAAACGTACAACTCCCTAAATAAATATGCCCGTAACCTAAATGAATTAGCAGAAACCGGGAAATTGGACCCAGTAATCGGGCGTGATGAAGAGATACGTAGAATTCTTCAAATTTTATCTAGAAGGACTAAAAACAATCCGATGTTGGTTGGAGAACCAGGTACCGGTAAGACAGCTATTGCCGAAGGCCTAGCGCATAGAATCGTGGACGGTGATGTTCCAGATAATCTTAAATCGAAGGTTGTGTATTCCCTCGATATGGGTGCTTTAATTGCGGGAGCCAAGTTTAAGGGTGAATTCGAAGAGCGGCTAAAAGCAGTTATTAAGGAAGTAACTTCCAGTGATGGGAATATTGTGCTGTTCATTGATGAAATTCACACACTCGTTGGAGCCGGAGGTGGTCAAGGGGCTATGGATGCCGCCAACATCTTAAAACCTGCATTAGCAAGAGGTGAACTTCGGGCAATTGGGGCAACCACTCTGGATGAATACCAGAAATACTTCGAAAAAGACAAAGCCTTAGAACGACGTTTTCAAAAAGTAATGGTGAACGAACCAGATACTGAGAGTGCCATTTCTATTCTTAGAGGAATTAAAGAAAAATACGAGACACATCATAAAGTACGTATTAAAGATGAGGCTATAATCGCCGCAGTAGAACTTTCACAACGGTATATTACCAATAGATTCCTGCCCGATAAGGCTATAGATCTTATGGATGAGGCAGCTTCTAAGATACGCATGGAGATTAATAGTAAGCCAGAAGAATTGGACGTATTGGATCGTAAAGTAATGCAGTTGGAAATTGAGATAGAAGCCATTAAACGTGAAAAAGATGAAGTGAAACTTAAAGGGCTTCGGACAGATTTGGCGAATTTGAAGGATGAACGTAATGAGCTCAATGCAAAATGGCAAAGTGAGAAAGTAGTTGTTGAAAACATTCAGAATTTAAAAACGCAAATCGAAGAGTTTAAAATTGAAGCTGAAAAGGCAGAAAGAGAAGGTGATTTTGGACGTGTAGCCGAGTTGAGGTACGGGAAAATAAAGGATACTCAAGAAGCGCTTTCAGTATTAGAAAAACAACTGACTGAAAACGAAAATGAAACTACCCTGATAAAAGAGGAAGTTACCTATGAGGATATAGCTGAAGTAGTTGCAAAATGGACTGGAATTCCAGTGACAAAAATGCTGCAAAGTGATCGCGAAAAATTGCTAAAACTTGAAACCGAGTTACACAAAAGAGTAGTCGGCCAAGAAGAGGCCATTGTTGCGGTAAGTGATGCTATTAGAAGAAGCCGGGCAGGGCTACAGGATCAAAAAAAGCCTATTGGAACCTTTTTATTTTTAGGAACTACTGGAGTTGGTAAAACGGAATTAGCTAAAGCCTTGGCTGAATATTTATTTGACGATGAAAGTGCGATGACACGAATTGACATGAGTGAATACCAGGAGCGACATGCTGTGAGCCGATTAGTTGGGGCACCTCCTGGATACATTGGCTATGATGAAGGTGGTCAACTCACGGAAGCCGTGAGACGCAGACCTTATTCGGTAGTTTTATTGGATGAAATTGAAAAAGCGCATCCTGACACCTTTAATATATTGCTACAAGTATTGGATGAAGGACGATTAACAGACAATAAAGGACGCGTGGCCGATTTCAAAAATACGATTATTGTAATGACAAGTAATATGGGAAGTGACATAATCAGAGCGCGTTTTGAAGCAGTTAAAGATCCTGAAGCAGCAATAGAGGGCGCAAAAATTGAAGTTCTCGCTTTGTTAAGACAAACGGTACGACCTGAATTTTTAAACCGGATTGATGACATTATAATGTTTACTCCCTTGACGAAAAATGATATCACTAAGATTGTCGGCTTGCAATTAAAAGGGATTACGAAAATGTTAGCTAAGCAAAATATCACACTGGATGCGACTCAGGAGGCTATTGAATATCTTTCATTAAAGGGTTACGAACCAGAATATGGGGCGCGTCCAGTTAAGAGGGTCATTCAGAAGGAAGTATTGAATGCGCTTTCAAAGGAGATTCTTTCAGGAAAGATAACAACCGATAGCATTATTCTCTTAGATAGTTTCAATGATGAATTAGTTTTTAGAAATCAAAGTGATCTAGTTGTAAATTAATAAGTTATGCCTATTAAATCCTTTGCCAGAAAGTTAAGTCTAGCTAAAGTTGCAATAATAATTGATGAAAGTTAGACACAGACTGAGCAATTTCAAAATGATGAAGAACCAAATAATAATATTCAAAATATAGGTTAGAGTTCCTTAAAAACTCATTCATAATTGGTTGGTTAGTTAAAACCCCATGGATTCGTGAAAATTCATGGGGTTTATTTTTGTATTAAATTATATACCAATTGGTATATTTTTACTATATTTAACCCACAAAATTTACAGACCATGCTTTCAAAAGCCGAGCAAACCGCAAAATACATCATTGAAAAAGTCGCCCCAATTTTCTCCACAAAAGGTTATGCCGCAACTTCAATGTCCGATATTACAAAAATAACCGGACTAACAAAGGGTGCCATTTACGGTAATTTTGAAAATAAAGAAGAGATAGCTATTGCGGCATTTTTAAAAAATGTGAATGACCTTCTGAAACAAATTGCACTCTATCAGGAGAAAGGAAAGACCCCGCTGCAAAAATTATATTTAATCACAGATTTCTATCGGAACTATGATGATTACAGTAAACACTTGGGCGGATGTCCTATTTTGAACATAGGAGTTGATGCACATCATCAAGAAACAAAATTGCTCGAAAAAGTACAAGCTGTGATTACCAAAACACAAAATAATATTATAAAATTAGTAGAATTAGCCAAAGCTAAAGGTGAAATCAAGGAAGAGGTCGATTCCGAAAAATTTGCCAAACTACTTTATACAAGAATTCAAGGGGCAGTATTTATGAATCAGACCATGAATGATAACAGCTATTTAATCGATGCAGCAAATGACCTCGACCAAATTATTACAACCGACCTAATAATAAATATCTGAAGAAACAATATACCATTAGGTATAAAAAAATAATACATGAAGGAATTGCCAAAAATTTTAGAAAGCAGAACCAAAATAAGATTTCAAGATTGCGATCCATTTAATCATCTAAATAACGCAGCTTATTTAAATTATTTTATGAATGCCCGTGAGGATCAATTGATTATTAATTACGGCATTGACATCTATCAAATGGCCCAAAAAAAAGGAAAGAGTTGGGTTGTTGGAAGCAATCAAATTGCTTATTTAAAACCAGCTTTTTTGATGGAGGAAGTTGTCATTGAATCTCAATTACTTCTGTTCAATGATTCTCAACTTCTGGTAGAGCTAAGAATGATGAATTCAGACAGAACGGAATTAAAAGCCATTATGTGGAGTACATTTGTTCATTTTAATTTACTTCAGCAAAAAAGAGTACCTCATTCAAAAGAAATTATGGAACTCTTCCGGTCGGTAGTAACTCCTATCGAAGAAACAGTTTTTGAAAACAGAGTTCTATCTTTCAAAAAAAAGCCACTATAATATAAAATCGAGTTTTTGATTTTAAAGTTTTAGTATCTTTAAATTCTAAATCCATTATTGTGTACAAATTTATTTCTTTTGCACTTATTCTTTTAACTACTGTAGGTTGTAATGATTCTAATAAGAAACAAGAAAAGACCAATGAAGATCTTAGTACCACTACATATTATTTAATTCGTCACGCAGAAAAAAACCGCTCTGATCCTACTAATAAAAATCCGGAGCTTACAGAAGAAGGGGGCATTCGCGCCGTGAATTGGGCAAAATATTTCGAAAATTTAAATATTGATCAAATTTTCTCCACTAACTATAGCCGAACCAGGCAAACCGCTGCTCCCACTGCTTCACAAAAACATTTAATAATTCAGTCCTATGACTCGAACGACCTTTACAATGATGATTTTAAGAAACTTACCAAGGGGAAAAATGTGCTTATAGTGGGTCATAGTAATACAACGCCTCAATTTGTAAATGCAATCATTGGAGAGAAGAAATATGACGATATTTCAGACGATGAAAATGGACTTCTTTATATTGTTACCCTACATAAAGAGGTTAAAAATGTAGAGATTTTAAAGATCAATTAGTCTTTTATGAGTTCGACGCCCACACTTTCAGTTTCAATTTTTGACAATAATTCAAGTGCCCCCTTTTCAAAAAGAACATCAAGATCGACTAATGTTACATTAAGAGTTTTAGGTTTATAGTTGTTATAATCTACGAAACGAATTCCATTCACAATTCTAGGGTTATAGGCCTCACGAAAACGAACTCCACCTTCATCTGTGGAGTATTGATATGCAAAATAATCGACTGTAAAATTTACCGTGTGAATCCAATAAACAAAAATATCTTCAAAATCCTTACCCCCATCATCTTCGGTAAATGAAACTCCAATTTCGTAATAAGGCTTATTCTTTATTATTACTTCACCTAGTAATTCTTTTTTAACGGCAGCGGCATTAAGCCCGAAGGGCAATTGGGCAAAATAAATTACCGAATTGATGCTATTCAAATATTTAATAGCCATTGAATCTGCTACGGCTATTACTGTGTCATTTTTCTGTCTCGAAAAACCGGTATTAGTAAGCACATCTTCCGTAACTCCAGTGGAATCTGAGGTAATACGCTTGAATTCATAAAAACCTCCATTTCGTTTACTAACATAGCATTTGTCCCGAAAAGTAAAATCAATTATAGCATTCTCACAATTACCATTACAAACCTTTTCAATTGCCTTATCTACGATACTTTGCGCAGAAAGTACCTGTTTCTTTTCCATACAGGAAAACAATAAAATAAAACAAATTAACGTCAATATTAATTTCATATTCCTAGTTTTCTACAAATGTATCGAATAGACGACAATTACCTCAAGATACTTGCCAATTTTGGCAATAGAAAATTTTTCAAAATTACTCCTTTCAATTGGCGCAAAGAGAAACAAGCCTCACTGAAATTTAATTTTAAACAAAACTATCTTCTCACGTCAACAAAAAGAATCACTTGAAGTGATAAAATTAAGTTTATTGTAAACTCTAGAAATAGTACTTTTGTAACTATGGTACTTCAGAAAAACGTAAAAATAAAGAATCGTAAAGCGAGATTTGAATATGATATCATAGATACATATTCGGCAGGAATCGTTTTGGCAGGTACTGAAATAAAAGCCATTCGAGAAGGAAAAGCTTCTATAGCTGAAAGTTTCTGTGAGTTTCACAATCGCGAATTGTTTGTTATTAATATGACAGTACAAGAGTATTCACATGCTACCTATTTTAATCATAATCCGAAGAGCGAGCGAAAATTACTTCTTAACCGAAGTGAACTTAAAAAATTAGAGAAAGAAGTAAAAAACTCTGGATTAACCATTATTCCCTTAGTTCTTTACACTAATGAAAAAGGCATTGCAAAAATTGAAATTGCCCTTTGCAGAGGGAAGAAAGATTACGACAAACGCGAAACGCTAAAGGACAGAGACAGCAAACGCGACTTAAGTAGAATTAAGAAAGCTTTCAATAATTAAAACTCAAAGTTTTATTAATTAAGATGTCCTAATGATAAAAAATCTATTTTTTTTATAACGGTAGATAAGAACATAAGATGAAATATTTTACATTATTACTTCTTTTTAATATTCCTCTCTTAGCACTAGGTCAAATCGTTGGTAAAGTAACTGATGATAACAACGAGTCTCTCCCCTACGTTAATATTTATCTTGAAAATTCTTATATCGGAACTACTACCAATGATGATGGGAATTATGAGTTGAGTGTTTCTGAACTTAGAGATTACACTGTCGTATTTCAGTTTTTGGGATTTAAAAAAATGACTAAGAAAATACAAGTTACTTCTTTCCCTTTTATTCTTAATGTCACGTTGCAATTAGAATCGGTTAGTCTTAATGAAGTTATCATATCGAACAATGAAGATCCTGCATATCGAATTATTAGAGAAACTATTGCTCGACGTAAGGAGAATCTTGATAAAATTAGTGAGTTTACAGCCGATTTCTATTCGCGCGGATTATGGAAGGTTTACGATGTTCCTGAAAAAATAATGGGACAAGAAATAGGAAATTTGGACGGTGCATTGGATTCAACTAGAAGTGGTATTATTTATCTCTCGGAAAGTATTTCAAAAATTGCTTATCAAAATCCAAATGACTTTAAAGAAAAAATTATTGCTAGTAAGGTAAGTGGAAATGATAATGGCTTCAGTTTTAACAGCGCCCAAGAAGCTAATTTTTCCTTTTACGAAAATACAATAGACCTCAATGCTGCCATAGTATCTCCTATTGGAAATAGCGCTTTAAGTTATTACAATTACAAACTTGATGGTGTTTTTTATGAAGGCTCTAAACTTATCAATAAGATTAAAGTAACTCCCAAAAGACCCAAAGATCGAGTATGGGAAGGTTACGTTTATATAGTTGAAGACGATTGGCAATTATATGGTATTGAAATTTCAACCAACGGACAAGCAATTCAAGTGCCTTTCATAAAAGAACTTGTTTTTAAGCAGAATTTTAAATTCGATAAGGAAAATAATTTTTGGGTAAAGATTTCACAAACTATAGACTTTGGCTTTGGATTTTTAGGATTAAATGGCGACGGACGCTTTATTGCGGTATACAGCAACTATAATTTTAAACCGACATTTACTAAAAAATCCTTTACAAACGAGGTGATTTCTTTCGAACCTGAAGCCAATAAAAAAGATAGTTTATTTTGGAAGGGTATACGTCCAATTCCGCTTACTGATGAAGAACTTACTGATTATATTAAAAAGGACAGTCTTCAAATATTACGCAAATCAAAATCATATCTTGACTCTATAGATAACAAATCAAATAAAATAGGACCTCTTGACCCCATACTTGGCTATACGTATAAAAATAGTTTTAAACAGTGGAGAACTGAATATTCAGGGCCATTAACTGCTATACGTTACAGTACAATTCAAGGTTGGAATAGTAATGCTGGTATTTCCTTTTATAAGTGGTTCGATGAAAATCAGACTAATTGGCTTAGAATATCCACAAACGCCTCTTATGGAATTGCAGAAGATCGCCTTCGATTTACCGGTCGTATTAGCCGTAAGTTTAACCAAAAAGACAATCTTCGTTTCGATCTCTCTGGAGGGAGTAAAATAGAGCAATTTAATCCAGAAGAACCAATTTCAACCCTTATTAATAGTGCAGCAACAATGTTCTTTGAACGAAATTATTTGAAGGCTTTCGAACTCAATTTCGGCCGTATTAATTATAGTCAAGAAGTTTTTAATGGTTTAGAAATTAGTGCCCGAATAGGCTATGAAGAAAGAAAACCGCTCTATAATAATACAGACCACGTCTTTATCCCAAATAAGAATGTTACTTATACATCAAACAATCCATTGGACCCATTAAACTTCACCAACGCAGCAATAGACGAACATCATATTTTTAAGACACAATTAATAACAAAAATAACCTTTGGACAAAAATACTTTTCAAATCCTGAAATGAAATTCAACATTGGGAATGAACGTTATCCAAGGTTAATTTTGTCAGTTGAAAATGGCTTAGGAGCCTCTAACTCCAATTATAATTACACCCAATTAAGAGCTACTTTAAACCAAGATATTAGCCTAGGTAACAAAGGACGGTTCTATTATAATCTTAAAGGGGGAACCTTTTTTAATGCAGAAAATATTTCCTTTGCCGATTACCAACATTTTAATGGCAATCAGACACGTGTAGGCACAACTGCTAACTATACAAATGTGTTTAATTTATTGCCATATTATGAATTAAGTACTAACAAAAATTATTTCGAAGGGCATTTGGAGCATGATTTTAAAGGTTGGATATTAGGAAAAATACCCGGTATCAACCAATTAAATTTTAACTTGATTGCTGGAGCCCATATATTAAGTATAGAAAACCAGAAACCATATACTGAACTTTCCATAGGCATTGATAATTTAGGTATTGGGAAATATCGCCTGTTACGCTTGGATTATGTTTACTCTACTTATAATGGAAATAGTACAGGAGCATTTATTTTTGGACTTAAGTTTTTGGATTTATTAGGACTTTAAAATCTCCTAAACTTTGTTTTTTTTTAAATTCAGACTTTCTTAATAGATTAAAAATGCTTCGCCCAAAGTTTGTATCTTTCAAAGTAATTCTAACAGATTAACACCAACAAAAATGAAACTATATATATGTTTAGTCACAATACTTTTAATTATTGGGTGCAACGAAAAAAGCCCTGATGTAATTTCAACTATTGAAAAAAAGGATTCTTGGGCCTTTCCATATTTTGAAAAAGTAGATAGTATTAATCCTATTTTAAGTCCTTCACCCTTAATGGAATTTAAAGACCCTATTACTGGTAACATTGCGAAATGGGAAGAAAGGAACGTGTTAAATCCAACGGCTGTTGTTAAAGAAGGAAAAGTATATCTATTTTATAGAGCTCAAGATTTGGAGGGAACATCACGAATTGGCATGGCGATTAGTGAGGATGGTCTTCATTTTGAGAAAATGGCTTCACCTGTTTTTTATCCAGACAACGATTCAATGAAGGAGTATGAGTGGAACTATAAAAAAAGTTTATCTAAAAAAACAAACTCTGAAGATTGTTATTTCTGCTACTTCGACGGTGTGGAAGATCCAAGAATTGTTGAAAGTGAAACAGGAGAATATCTAATGACCTATACTTCTTATGATGGAAAAACAGCACGTTTAAGTAGTGCATCATCTATGGATTTAAAAACTTGGACGAAACAGGGACTGGTTTTAAAAGATGAAAAATATAAAGACACTTGGTCAAAATCTGGTGCCATTGTAAGTGAACTAATCGGGGATAAAGTAGTTGCAAAAAAAATTAATGGAACCTATTGGATGTATTTTGGGGATACTAATTTATTTATTGCCTACTCAACCGACCTACGTAATTGGACGGCAGTAGAAAATGAAGAATCGGGAAAAATGGTATCAGTGCTAGCTCCCCGTGCCGGTTACTTTGATAGTAGATTAGTCGAACCTGGTCCATTTGCTTTAGTTAAAGATGAGGGAGTTTTATTGATTTATAACGCGAGCAACGCTGCTAATTTCAACGACCCAAAGTTGCCTAAATTTACTTATGCTGCAGGTCAAGCATTATTTGATGCCGAGTTTCCATATAAATTGATTGATCGCACTGAAAGCTTCTTCATTCATCCAGATAAAGATTATGAAAAGATAGGAGAAGTTAACGAAGTATGCTTTGTTGAGGGACTGGTCTATTTTAATAAAAAATGGTTTCTCTACTATGGAACGGCAGATTCAAAAATTGCAGTTGCCGTCTATCAACCAATTTAAGTTCTGAATTAGCTCGAGATATTATGTTGGTAAGCTCTTTATACTTGATAAAACTAAAATAGTATTAATTCCTGTCTTCCAAAAGTGGCACAAAACGGAACTCACCATGTTCTTCTTTTGAGAACTCTGTGCTTGAAGTACGGGTAAATACGTTCATGATTTGCAATTCATCCCCAACAGGAATTACCAACTTGCCTCCTACTTTTAATTGGGCCAATAACGGCTTTGGCACAAATGGTGCTCCGGCAGTTACAATAATTCCATCAAAAGGTGCTTCGCTTTCCAGTCCTATATACCCATCGCCGAAAATAAGTCGTTTTGGAAAATAGCCTAATTTTGGCAGAAACAATTTTGTTTTTTTAAACAATTCATTTTGTCTTTCTATTGAAAATACGATAGCGCCAACTTCCAATAAAACAGCAGTTTGATATCCACTACCCGTACCTATTTCCAATATTTTTGCTCCTTTTTTCACTTCCAGAAGTTCCGTTTGCCGGGCTACAGTATAGGGTTGAGAAATTGTTTGATTTGCAGCTATAGGAAAAGCCTTATCAACATAGGCATGATCAATAAATCCAGAATCCATAAATAAATGCCTAGGTATAGTGCCTATTGCCTGCAATATAGCCTCGTCGGAAATCCCTTTCTTTATAAGAGTTTTCACTAATTTATTACGTAATCCTTTATGGGTAAAAGTATCTTTCACGAATTTTGTTTTCAGATTCACAAAGTAAATAAAAATGTTCTACCAATTCTATTTTTGATTTCATAAAATATATTAATTAATTAGAAATTATAAGGATTAAATTTCCTTCAAAATTTCTAAGCTGTTTTATTCTCTTGTCATAACTTCAAATGAATTTTACGCTTCGTAAATTCTACCGAAAGCCTTACATTTGTATAAAACCTAAACCGATGTTAAAAGCAGGTGTCTTGGGTGCTGGTCACCTAGGTAAAATTCATTTGAAGTTGCTACAACAATCAGAAAAATATGATCTAGTAGGATTTTATGATTCTAACAAATTAGCTTCCGAATCCGTTGAAAAAGAGTTTGGCTACAAGAGGTTTCCAACTATGGAAGCACTTATCGATGCCTGTGATATGGTAGATGTAGTTACACCAACTATTTATCATTTTGAATGTGCCAAAAAGGTGCTTGAAGCAGGGAAACATTTATTCATTGAAAAGCCAATAGCACATACGGTTGAAGAGGCGAACATTATCAGAGATTTAGCCAAGAAAAATGGTGTGAGAGGGCAAGTTGGGCAAGTAGAACGGTTTAATCCAGCTTTTATGGCGGTTAATCATATGATTAAAAATCCGATGTTCATTGAAGCCCATCGCCTAGCAGAGTTCAATCCAAGGGGTACCGATGTTTCTGTCGTATTAGATTTAATGATTCATGACATTGATGCTATTTTAAGCGTGGTTCATTCGGAGGTTAAGAATATTCATTCTGGAGGAGTTGCTGTAATTAGTGAAACTCCAGATATAGCCAATGCCCGGATTGAGTTTGAAAATGGCTGTATTGCCAATCTCACTGCTAGCAGAATTTCGCTGAAAAATATGCGTAAAGCTCGCTTTTTTCAAAAAGATGCTTACATATCGGTCGATTTTTTAGAAAAAAAATGTGAGGTTGTAAGAATGAAAGATGCTCCTGAAAATCCAGACGATTTTGCCATGATTCTAACAAACGCAGAGGGTATTCAAAAACAAATCTATTTTGAAAATCCAAATGTAGCTAAGAATAATGCAATCTTGGATGAGTTGGAAGCCTTTGCACACTCAATTCAAACGAATACAGTCCCAATTGTAAGCTTAGGGCAAGGAGCTGAGGCGTTAAGAATTGCAATGAAAATTATTGAAAATTTTAATAAACCACAATGACGATTTTATTACAAATATCGTTTTTAAAAATTTGTAATACATTGAGTTAAAAAACTAGCATGAATATGAAAAATGTTGCCGTTATTGGAGCAGGTACTATGGGTAATGGAATTGCCCATACCTTTGCCCAATTTGATTATAAAGTTCAGCTTATTGATGTGTCACGCGCTGCTTTGGACAAAGGATTAGAAACAATCGAAAAAAACCTTGACAGGATGATCTCCAAAGCTATCATTACCGAAGATGATAAAACAAGAACATTGAAGAATATTACTACCCATACAAATTTGGAAGAAGGCGTCGAATATGCTAGTTTGGTTGTTGAAGCAGCAACTGAAAATCTGGATCTTAAATTAAAAATTTTTAGAGAGTTAGAGAAATTTTGCCCAGATGATACAATACTTGCAAGCAATACTTCTTCAATTTCCATCACCAAGATAGGAGCGGTAACAACTCGACCAGAAATGGTAATAGGGATGCATTTTATGAATCCCGTACCCGTAATGAAATTGGTTGAAATTATCAAAGGATATAATACTAGTGACGAAACTTTTAGAACAATCAAGGAGCTTTCAGAAAAACTAAATAAAGTTCCAGTTAAAGTGAATGACTATCCGGGCTTTGTTGCTAATAGAATATTAATGCCTATGATTAATGAAGCCATCGAAACGTTATATAATGGCGTCGCCGGCGTTAAAGAAATTGATACGGTAATGATGCTAGGAATGGCACATCCAATGGGCCCTTTAGCTCTAGCAGATTTTATTGGACTAGATGTTTGTTTATCTATACTGAATGTAATGTATGATGGTTTCAAAAATCCTAAGTATGCTCCTTGCCCATTACTAGTAAATATGGTCGCAGCTGGTAAATTTGGAATAAAAAGCAAGGAAGGATTTTATGACTATAGCGAAAACAAAAAAGCTGAAACAGTAGCTAAACTTTTTAGATAACTATAAAATATTGGCTAACATAATTCCTTTTAAAGCAGTCAGACCAACCCGCGATAAAGTGAGTCTACTCGCAGCACGCTCCTACGATAGTTATAGTCATGAGCAAATAGAGTCAAGACTACGAGATAATCCTTTTTCATTTTTACATATTATAAATCCTGGTTATAAATATCATAAAAAAACCCATGGAGATCAGAGATACGGTTTAGTAAGGAATAGATATCAGGAATTTAAAGAAGATGAAATATTAGTCAAGGATGAAAAGCCCAGTTTTTATGCTTACAGAATAGTAAATAGAGATGGGTTAGAATTTAATGGAATAGTTGCAGCCGCAAGCACCCAAGACTATGAAGATGATATAATTAAAAAACACGAAGACACCCTAGAATACAAAGAAATAATTTTTGAAAAATATCTGAAAACTGTAGGGTTTAATGCAGAACCTGTACTTCTTACTTATCCAGATGATAAAGAACTGGCCAAAATTATTGCCAAAATAATGGAAAATCGTTCGGAGTATGAGTTTACAACCACCTACCGCGACACACATTACCTATGGATTATTAATGAAACTTCAATTATAGAGAAAATAAAATCCATTTTCAATGAGATTAAAATACTTTACATTGCAGATGGACATCACCGCTCCTCTTCTTCTCAGTTATTAGCCAAACACCTAAGGGAGGAAAATTTAAACCATACTGGGGATGAAGCTTACAATTATTTTATGAGTTACCTTATTCCCGAGAGTAACCTTAAAATCTATGAATTCAATAGATTAGTTAAAGATTTAAACGGTTTGACTATTGACGAATTTTTAATATTACTTGATGCCTGTTTTCGAATTGAAAATAGACGACAAGAATATTANAAACCGTCAAAAAAACATCATTTCAGTATGTACTTAGGCGGCGATTTTTATTCCTTATATCTTCGCAAAAGCAATTATGAAATTTCAAATGCACTTGATGGATTAGATGCTCAGATTTTATTTAAGACAATTCTAAAACCAATCTTGGGTATTGAAGATTTGCGCAATGACACTAGAATAGAATACTCTCATGGAAAAAATGATCTCGCTTATGTGAAATCATTAGTGGACAAAGGAGAATATGTTGTTGGATTTGGTTTACTGCCAGTCACTACTGATGAGATGAAACAAATTGCAAATGAAGGCTTAAAAATGCCACCTAAAAGTACCTACATTGAGCCAAAGTTGAGAAGTGGAGTTACAATTTATGAATTCTGATATGAATTCTTAATCTATTGAATGGTTAGTAATAAAAACATGAGTATTTCAGAACGTATAAAAAAAATAAAACAAGAACTTCCGTTACATGTAACCCTTGTTGCCGTATCTAAAACTAAACCCGTAAATGAAATAATGGAAGCCTATAATGCAGGGCAACGTATTTTTGGTGAAAATAAGATTCAAGAAATGGAGTCGAAATGGCAAGAAATGCCTAAAGATATTGAATGGCATATGATTGGTCATGTACAGACTAATAAAGTAAAATTTATGGCTCCGTTTGTTCACTTGATTCATGCGGTCGACAGTTTAAAATTACTGAAAGAGATAAATAAACAAGCCAAGAATAATAATCGAATCATAAATTGCCTTCTTCAGATAAAGATTGCAGAAGAGGATAGTAAATTTGGTATGGAAGAAAACGTGGCAACTGAGGTATTAGGTTTAAAAGAAGTCCAAACCTTTAGCAATCTAAAAATTGTAGGATTAATGGGAATGGCAACTTTTACCGATGATGTTGAACAAATACAGTATGAATTTCAAACTTTGAAAAAGTTTTACGACTACCTTAAAGTTAAACATAACCTTTCAGTCCTATCGATAGGAATGAGTGATGATTATACTCTTGCCATTGAGAATGGTAGTACTATGGTTCGTGTTGGAAGTGCTATCTTTGGAAGAAGGAGTCCAAATTAAATCTTTGAATGAAGATAACTAGAGATATTATTATAATAAAGAAGATTAGTAGTAAGTAGATGTACGCAATTTTAGATATAGAAACCACTGGCGGTAAATACAATGAAGAAGGTATTACTGAAATTGCAATTTATCGTTTTGATGGCCATAAAATTGTGGATCAATTTTGCAGTTTAGTCAATCCTGAAAGGAGTATTCAACCATTTGTTGTAAATCTTACAGGTATTAATAATGAAATGCTTAGAAACGCTCCCAAGTTTTATGAGGTTGCAAAAAGAATAATTGAAATTACTAATGAATGTACTTTAGTAGCCCACAACGCTCAATTTGACAACAGAATTCTAAAAACCGAATTCGATCGATTGGGATACGAATTTGATTTAAACACACTTTGTACAGTTGAACTTTCAAAAAAATTAATTCCAGATTTACCTTCCTATAGCTTAGGAAAATTAGTCCAAACCCTTGGCATACCTTTAAGTGATAGACATCGGGCACAAGGAGACGCAAAGGCAACAGTTGCCCTCTTCAAGCTATTATTAACTAGAGACACTTCTAAAGAAATAATTCAAAATTTAGTTCGAAAAGATCCAAAAAGGCAATTAGAACCTAAATTATTAGATCTTATTCAATTAGCACCTACTAAAACCGGTGTCTATTATATGCACCGCCAAGATGGAAGCATTATTTATATTGGAAAAAGCAAGAACATTAAAAAGCGCTTAATCCAACATTTTACGAATGATAATAGAAAATCTAAAAGAATTCAACTTGAAGTAGTTGCAATTACGTTTGAAGAAACCGGTAATGATCTAATTGCTCAATTAAAAGAGAGTGAAGAAATAAAACAGAACAAGCCAATCTATAATCATGCCTTACGCAGATCATTATTCAGTTATCAATTATCATCTTTCGAAGATGACGATGGGTATATTAATCTTAGAATTGAAAAAGCAGACGGTCGTAAAAAAGCAATTACAACGTATACAAATTACCAACAAGCCAAGTCTTCATTATATCGAATTACAGCGGAAAATCAATTGTGCCAAAAATTAACAGGTTTATATGAAACTCAAAGTAGTTGTTTTCTACACAGCTTAAAAGAATGCAACGGGGCATGTATTAAAATGGAATCTCCTGAAATTTATAATGTGAGAGTACACGCTTTTCTTGAAAAGTATAGTTACGAAAATCAAAATATGCTAATAATTGATAAAGGCCGAGATATTGAAGAACGATCTGTAATCCTGATTGAAAATGGGCAATACAGAGGATTCGGTTTTTATAATTTAAATTATCAAATAAACAATATTGAGATTTTAAAATCTATAATTAGACCCGCGGAGAATAATAGAGATGCTCAGCATATTATTCAAAGCTATTTAAAGAAAAACAAGGTTCTAAAAACTGTAAAATTATCGCCAAACGGTGTTAATAAGTGAAACTTCATTAACTTTATCTTTATTAAATAGAAAAATTGACCTATTTGAAAAATTACAACTGGCGAAGAAAACTTCATGATATAATTTATGAAGCGGATACACCCATGGGGAAGCTTTTTGATATCGTTTTACTCATTCTAATATTGTTGAGTATTGCTTTAGTTATGCTAGAAAGCATCAAAAGCATAGATCAAGAATATCATGATATTTTATATATTGGAGAATGGATTATTACAATTTTCTTCACGTTTGAGTATATAGCACGGATTGTCACAATTAACAAGCCTTTTCGATATATTTTTAGTTTCTATGGAATTATAGACTTTCTTTCTACCATCCCGCTTTATCTTTCCTTTATACTCGTGGGAAGTAACGTTTTATTGACGGTTAGAGCATTACGATTACTACGAATATTTAGAATTCTAAAAGTTACCCGTTACATTGGAGAATCGAACAAATTGACTAAGGCATTAAAAGACAGTCGTGCAAAAATCTTCATATTCCTTTTTGCCGTTTTAATTATCTCCGTCATCGCCGGTACACTTATGTATTTAGTGGAAGGTGAAGAAAGCGGCTTTAAAAGTATTCCCATAAGCGTCTATTGGTGTATTGTAACATTAACAACGGTTGGTTTTGGTGATATTGCGCCCGTTACACCTCTAGGCCAATTTATTGCAGCCATCATAATGATTATGGGTTATGGAATAATAGCCGTTCCCACCGGAATTGTTAGTGCGGAGTATTCGAAAGCTGGCAAGCTTCACCAAGAAGATTCAAATTATGTCCATGTAAACACACAGGTCTGTAATAACTGTGGTGCAGATAAGCATAGAGATGATTCAGATTTTTGCCATCGTTGCGGACAATCTTTACTTTTAGTTAAAGACGATGGAGAAGAAGAAACTTCACAATAATGCCTTCTAAAAAGAAACTACTTATTTGTATTGTGGGGCCCACCGCAATTGGAAAAACTTCTCTATCGATTAAGATTGCTAAAGCATTTTCTACTGAGATAGTTTCGGCAGATTCACGCCAATTTTACAAAGAAATGAAAATTGGAACAGCAGTCCCATCAGCGGAAGAATTGAAATCTATTCCTCACCACTTTATTCAAACTAAAAGTGTCAAAAATGATTATACTGTGGGTGATTTTGAAAAAGAAGCACTTCTGAAAATCGATGATTTATTTAGAAATCGATCCGTAACGGTTTTAGTTGGAGGTTCTGGATTATATGTTGATGCTATTACCAAAGGATTTGATAAATTTCCAGAAGTACCTTCAGAAATAAGGGAGCGGTTAAATAATGAACTAAAATTGGGAGGGTTAAAGACACTTCAAGAAGAATTAGAAATCATAGACCCTCTTTATTTTCAAAAGGTTGACATAAATAACCCGCATAGAATTATACGGGCATTAGAGATCTATAGAAGTTCTGGAAGACCATATACTTCATTTTTAAAAAATGAAAAAGACGAAAGAAATTTTGAAATCATATATATTGGATTAACAGCAGATAGGGAAATCGTTTACAACCGAATTAATAATCGGGTAGATTGTATGATCGCTGATGGACTAATTGATGAGGCGAAGGAACTATACGAACTAAAAGATCTTAATGCGTTGCAAACAGTGGGGTACCGTGAGTTATTTCAATACTTTGACGGGATTTTTACAAAGGAAGAAGCCATCGAAGAAATTAAGAAAAATACTCGTCGATTTGCCAAAAGACAAAGCACCTGGTTTCGAAAAAATGAACAGATTAATTGGTTTAATTATTTGACAAATCCAAATGAGATTATTGAATTTATAAGAAGCAAAAATGCCCGCTAATTGGGCATTTTACACTTAATATATTAATCATAAATTAATTATCCACTTCATTCTTAACCAACAATCGGAATCCTTCCCCATGAATATTAATGATTTCTACACCATCATCTTTACTTAGATATTTACGCAATTTAGCGATATAAACATCCATACTTCTAGATGTGAAATAATTATCGTCCCTCCAAATTTTAGTCAATGCCAATTCACGTGGCATAAGATCATTTTTATGAAGCGCTAGCATTCTTAAAAGCTCATTCTCTTTTGGAGAAAGCTTTGAAGGGCTCTCATCGTTATAGGAAAGAAAACGCAGTTTTGAATTTAAATAGAAATTTCCAATTACAAATTCAAATTGTTTACTATCTGCAACCGAATCCGTAGTTTTTCTTTGAATGATTGCTTTTATTTTCATCAAAAGAACTTCGCTATCAAAAGGCTTATTCAAATAATCATCTGCCCCAACTTTATATCCCTTCATAACATCCTCTTTCATGGCTTTTGCAGTTAGAAAAATAATAGGCACATCTGCATTTTTCTCCCGTATTTCCTTCGCTAAAGTGAATCCATCTTTGTACGGCATCATTACATCCAAAATACAAAGATCGTAATCATCCTTTTTAAATTTTTCAAAACCTTCCATTCCATTTTTCGCATGCGTCACATTATAATCATTCATAGCAAGGTAATCCTTAAGTACTGTTCCAAAATTTGGATCATCCTCCACAAGCAAGATTTTTTTATTCTCTGTTTCCATAAGTTAAGATATTAAGTGAAAATGTATTATAAAAGAACTGCCCTTGTCTTTTTCACTCTCCACATGAATTTGTGCATCGTGATCGTCTAGAATACGTTTTACGTAAGCTAAACCAAGGCCATGTCCTTTTACGTTATGTATGTCTCCGGTATGTTCTCGATAAAATTTTTCGAATATTCTTTTTTGAACCGCATTACTCATTCCCATTCCTTGATCTACTATCTTTAAGATAATATTATTTTTTACGTTTTCTGTAAAAACATCAATTTTGGGTTCGTTATCAGAGTACTTTATTGCATTATCGAGGATGTTAACGAGTACGTTGGTAAGATGTAATTCATTACCGAGTATAGATGATTTAAGAGCATCAAAATGGGTGTTAATATAGCCTCCTCTATGTTCAACAATTAAACTTATATGTGTAATTGCGTCTTCAATTATATCGTGCAACTTAATGCGCTCTTTTGGTAAATCAATTTCATTTTTTTCAAGTTTTGAAATTCGAAGTACATTTTCAACTTGGGCATGCATTCTCCTGTTCTCCTCTCTTATCATCCCAAGATATCTAACTAGAAATTCCTCGTCCCCTTTTACCTTTGGATTTTTTAACGCATCTAAAGCCAAATTAATAGTTGCGATAGGTGTTTTAAATTCATGAGTCATGTTATTAATAAAGTCGCTCTTTATTTGGGAAATCTGTCTCTGTTTAAATATTTGAGATAAAGCACTAGCATAAGTAAGAACAATAACAGCTGTAAATGTTAGTGATAATAACGCCATTCCTATTATTGAATTAAGCACGACTTGCTCTTTTTCTGAAAAATTAACGTATAGTATGTAATTTGATTGAAAATCCTCATTTACAAAAAGAGGCACACTATAAGTCGATTCTGGATTCAAATCAAACCTTTTGGAACGAACCTTGGTTGCTAATTTATCACTATAAACAGCATATTCAAACTTTGAATTAAGACCTCTTGCTATAAGTTCATTAGAAATAAGTTCCTCTATTTCTGCACCAGATACTCTTTTATGAATTGGTGTTTTGGCCGAAATATTTACAAAAGCTTTTTCAAATTGACCACGTTCAAAATCTCTTAATCTGGTAAATGATTTTATTGTAGTTTCAGTCTTATTAGTTCCATCTACCCCTGAACTTATCTTTGTAGTACTTCTTCTATTTGTTAATTTTTTAAATTGAATAGTATCCATTTCAGTATCCAAAAAACTAGATGATAGTTTATAATCTTCTTGCAGAATACCGTCAGTAAAGATATAAGTATCGTCACTATTTTCATTACTAATTTTATACATTAGCTCACTAATAGTAACATTTTCAGGAGTGCCAATACTATCAATGTATCCATCATAGATATTGTAATAATAATTTATCTCTCTAAGTTGAATTTCTCTAGAAGTTGCTGCTAGTATTTGATGTATATTGATCGAGAACTGTTCATCTTTAGTTTTATAGGAACTGGAAATCCAATATCCCTGAACAAAAATTATTCCCAATAAGGATAGAGTCATTAAAGCAATTAGTAATGCAAATAACCTTCTGTTCATATTTCAAAAGTAAGATTTTAACATTTAGAGGGCCCTTCATTTAACCAAATGTTAACAAAATGATTTAACTATAAGATAATGACGCAATTACAATAAAGAATTATGCAATTTCAATATTTCCTTTTGGGTCAAATTTAGATCTACATTCTCAATAACAATATTTGCTAGCTTTCTCTTTCTTTCATCTGTCCACTGATTATTTATTCGTTCTAAAACCGCTTCCTTCGTTGTTCTATCCCTAAGTAATACCCTCTTTATTCTTGTCTCAATTGGACTTGTCACTAAAATGGTAAGGTCACATTGCTTATAACCTCCACTTTCGAATAAAATTGCAGCTTCTTTAATGCAATAAGGGGCATTTTGTTTCTTTAGCCATCTTCTAAAATGTGAGGCGACCTTCGGATGAATTATTTCATTTACCTGTTTCAGTAAATCACTATTCTTAAAAATCTGATTCGAAACATATTTTCGATCAAGCCTATTATTAATATAAACAGCTTCGCCTAATAATTTTATTAGCTCACGTCTTATTACCTTAGAAGTATCAGATAATCTTCGTGCTTCATCGTCAGCAATATAAACCGGGACACCTAGGCTTTTAAACATATTTGCCACTGTGGTTTTTCCACTTCCTATTCCTCCCGTTAGTCCTATTACTTTCATTTAAAAATTAAGTAATCTATTTTCCGTGCAGAATATTCAACATCAATAATTCCTCTTGGAATCTTTACCAATTTCGGAATCATACTATTTTCTTGAATATTTCTTTCAGCATAATCGCATATAAGTTTAAAATCACTCTCGTTAATATCTTTAAAATCTTCAATTGAAACATTGAATTTTATTGTAATTACATTAGGAATTAATTTTACTGTGATTTCAAAAGGAACATTAATAATTTCTATAGGCAGTACCATTTTCTTTTGTGAAAACTCTGCAATTGGAACGGAAACCACAACTTCACTTGGTGTAAAAGAAACATTTTTAGAATTGTTATGTACCACCGCAACTGGAATAGATAATGTCTTATCTAAATCTTTTCCTAAAACCACTGCAGTCTCAACAAAATGAATAGTCTCTAAATATACTGAAGGTCCTGAAACAACAATTGAATCTGGAATAACTACAATACTATCTATAGGTCTAAATCCGACTTTATAAGTAAAATCTGTTTTCAAAATTACAGGAACCTTTTTTAAAACTATGTCGTCCAGTTTTACAATTAAATCTTTTATTGCAAGATTCCTCAACATCATATTCGCATTAAGATTATCCGAAATTAATCTTATTAATTCATTATTAGGAATGACAGCCTTTTTTTCACTTGGCAGGTAATGGCGATTAACATCAATTTCTATATTTGGATTTTTAAGTTTATAAATTAAAAAATCAAACCCACTGGACGTAAGATCAAACGTGACATTTTTTAAGTTTTCCCCTGTAATAAAAGTCTTTTCAGGAAGATTTATATATTTAATCGAGTTGGTGACCGTCGCGGTATACTGTCTTGAAAATTTTGTGAGTATCCAAAAAGCCGTAGCCATTAGCAAAAAAAAGAAGAATGCCTTTAACTTTGTATTCTTAAAAGGATTACCAAGTTTCTTGGTCATATTGTTACTTTATGAATTACATAAATTTACTTAAAAAATAGATCTGGAAATGTCTTCTCTGGATCTTTCTTTAAAAATTGGATGTAAAAGGTTGACTTTAAAAAAGCTGATCCATATCCAAAAAATTGTACAAATAAGGCTAAGACAGAAAGCGCTCCAATGTGTATACTTTTATTTTTTAAACTTGAATCAATAAATATAAGCATAAGATAGCTTATCAAAAGTATACTCAGCTCCCAGCAGTAAATAAAAGATAAAGCTAAAGAAAGTATTACAAAAAAAATGAAGTAGGTAGGAAACCAAAATGTGATTTTGGCCGCATGTGGATGCCATTTATTTAAAATAGGACGCACCATACCGAACTTATGAACCTGGGTGTAAAACTTAATCCATGATATCCGGCGCTTATGATAGACAAATGCATTATCAATAAAGGTTGTGGAATACCCTGCTTTTAATATACGTTGGGAAAGATCGGGATCCTCACCCGGATGAATTTTTGCAAATCCGCCGGTTTTCAAAAAAGCTTCTTTAGAAATACCCATATTAAAGCTTCTTGGCTCAAAATTACCCATTCTCTTTTTGCTTCCTCGAATACCACCAGTTGTATAAAATGAGGTCATTACATAGTTTATAGCTTTTTGAAGAGGTGTAAAAGTATGGTGGGCTGCATCTGAGCCTCCGTAGCAGTGAAAGAATTTACTCTTTAAAAACTTAGATACAGTTTCTAAATAATGGGATGGCAATAAACAATCGGAGTCCAGAATAATAAAATAATTTCCCTTAGCGCGTTCCATTCCATAATTTCTTGAAGCACCAGGGCCAGTATTCTCTTTATAATAATAACTGATATTCAATTTTTCAGAAAAAGGAACAAGTACTTCTTCTGAACTTTCTGAAGAGCCATCCTCAACTATCACAATCTCAAACTTATCTAAAAATGAAACTCTTAAGAAACTATCTAAAAGCTCCTTAATCTCCTCAGGGCGATTATAGACTGGAATAATAAACGAAAAACTTAGCTCCATTTGGTAAATATAATCAAAAAAAAAGCCGTTCCAATTTACGTTGGAACGGCTTTACTATTTAATTAACTATCTATTAATTCTTAAGAACCTTATAGACACCTACTTGACCAT
>BS_KBA_SWE02_21mDRAFT_10000022_pt1 | contig 49766 bp, 50 predicted proteins | sample BalSeasSWE02_21m_FD_9196 | JGI IMG/M metagenome (IMG submission 9196)
CCGCCATAGCCCAGATCCTCGGCGTAGGCTCCTGCGGCTTAGTCTCGGGAGGCGCAGTCGGATATGGATCTTTTGTCTGGCCAACGGATAGTCGCTATTTATCGGGCAATGATTATTCCCCTGAAACAAACCATCGTGGTATAGACATTTCCGGATATTCAGGCAGTCCTATTTATGCTACAGACGCCGGCGTTATAGTTTATGCTGGCTGGAATGATTATGGCTACGGCTACATGATCATCGTTGATCATGGAACTGATTGGCAATCGTTATATGCCCATTTATCTTCCATCAATGTAGGATGTTCCCAAAGTGTAGGCCAGGGTGACATTATTGGTGCAATGGGTAGTACAGGCAACTCTACAGGTCCTCATTTGCATTTTGAGCTTATGAATACGGTCTATGGCAAAGTGAATCCATGGAATTTCCTGCCATAATTCGATTTGCTTGCAAAAGCCCCAAACCTGGGCTATAATCCCGGCACTTCAGGGCGCGTAGCTCAGCTGGTTAGAGCGCACGGTTCACATCCGTGAGGTCGTGGGTTCGAGTCCCTCCGCGCCCACCTGCTTATTAAAACGAGACCTTTCGGGTCTCGTTTTTTGTTTAACCATGGAAAAGTATTTCACATTATTTACTAACGCAATGATAAGCTTTGTGGGTAATTATTAATGGATTTACTACCCATTGGCAGGTTGATTGGTTCTGACATGTACCTTGATCTGTAAAATTGGAGCAGGCAACCGGCACAAGGGTAGGAGTAGGAGATGGCAAGACAATTGGTGGGATATAGGTTGGTACGACAGGGAGTGGGACAAAGGCAGGTAGATCATCATAATCCCAGCCAAAATCCTGATCTGTTATTACTTCCCCGGCACCTAATGAAATTGCCCGGAAGGTCATACCCATATGCCCGCTGGGCACCAACGTCCAATAGCCGGGTAGAAGGATACTGTCGTTGGGGTTGTCCTCGGCATTTATTCGCAGGCAGTAGCTACCCGGTGATGTCACAACAAAAGTGTAAGCTCCATCTGCATCTGTGAATGTGGATACTCCGCCCCCACTTGGGCAATCGCCATTCCCAATGTCCACCTTAATCCCTGAAATTGGCGGCTCAGCTGGTTGACGAATCCCGTCAGCGTGAACCACTCCCCAGGCATCCAGAATACAACCAGCAGGCAAAGGGCTGGGTGGTGGTGACATGGTTGGTGGAACTGAGCATACATCATGCCAGACAGTCCCGGAAACCCATCCATATTGTCCATAACCAGGCAAAAACTGGTAATCCCAGCCAAAATTAATATCTTCAAGATGTTCCCCTTCACCCAAGGTCACTTCCCAGCTAACCAATGAACCTCCTGAACTATCTGGAAATGACCAACCCCCCGGAATCAAAACCGTATCGCTGGGTGGGACAAGGGAATCAATGCTAACACAGTAGGTTCCTTCTGTTGGAGGAGGAAAAACAAAATCAAAAGTCCCATCCGCTCTGGTAACAGCGTCAATATAACCCGTTGATGGACAATTGCCCAACCCCAAATTGACACCAACTCCAGATATCCCCGGCTCACCAGTCTGGAGAATGCCATCTGAAATTAATCCGCCTCCACTATCAGAAATACAGCCCATCGGTGGCGGATCGGGAATTGGACCTAATTCAGGGATTGCACACAGATCATGCCATACCAGGCCTGAGATCGAACCCCAGGTAGCAACCCAATCACAAACTCCGTCAACATTAACTGAAAAAGATCTGGATCCAGAAAATGGGCCCAAGGTTGTATCGTTAATAGGAGCGACACGCCAATAATAAGTATTGCATGAAACCAGATCGGATCCCGGTCCCCAACGAGTATCCGGGCTTCCTGTACCCCCGCTCAAGCTTGTATCTGCAAAGGTAGGATCCAAAGAAAGGTCAATTCGATACCCCATCGGAACGCAGTTATCCATGTATTCCCAGATCAAACTGGGAGCTGCTTCGGTCACCACACCTCCATCAACAGGCTCCAANNGTGTCGGTGCGATCAGAGAAGCAGTATCACAGATCGGCCCGGTTGTGAATGTATCACTTCCCGCATAAGGGCCATAAGTGCTCCCAACCCGGGCTTGTACCCCCCAGGAAAATGTTGTAGCCGATTCAAGCCCACTCGCAATCCATTGACCACCAACGGTTTCTCCACCCAGATCATCAGTGTAGTATGGTCCTGTGCGTAAAATAACCCGGTATCCATCAGGAGCACAACTGGGATCAGGGTATTCCCAATCCAAAGTTGCACTTGTTCCTGAAATTATCTCCCTGTGAGATGGTGCCAACAAAACCGGTTGTAACAAGGATTCCGAATCGCAGGTAGGCTGAGGAAGTTCACAACCGGCGAGAAAACTCAACAAGATCAATGCAGGTATAAATAATAAGAATAACGACCTGTTCTTCATTTTTCCTCCTTGTGCATGATTCGATATATTATTCTCGCATATTAGTAGTCCATTTTCAATAGAACGCATGTTATAAAAAAAGTACCCCGATTTAGGGGTACTTGATCATTTCACGGCAGGAGGATCTTCAATCGCTTGGGGTATATCATGTATTCAAATTCTTTTATTTCAGTGGAAAAGATCTCCCCATCTGTATGAGCTGGCGTTGGTCGATCCACTTTTATCCGCACCCAAGTGGCATTCTGCTCATATATGCCTTCCATTTCAACAAAACTTCCTTCTGCAGGTTTCATGGTTTTTGGTAATAATTTGAAAATCTGGCCACGGGTTTTTCTATATCCATGCACAAATGTCAGTTTTCCATCAAATGGATCGGCATGGGGAGCCATAAAAAAGACTCCTCCAGTACGGGGAGCATTCCCTACTGAAACAAGTAAGATGGGTCCTTCATACTTTCCATCGTCCCATTCAATACTTGCTTTCCATTGTGGATTGTCCCAGATACCCTGTACTGCTGCGACAAGATAGCGAGCAATTCCTTTAATCCAGGTTATCTTTTCTTGTTTCAGAGTAATATATGGTTCCAAACCAATTGCAGAATTGTTTGCAAAATAAAAACCATTTACACAACCAACATCCATTTTCTTGATATTACCGGCTGCGATCACTTTTGCAGCTTCTCCCAGATCTTTTGGAATTTTCAGGTTGTCAACCAGATCATTTGCTGAACCAAGCGGCATGATACCCAAAGGCCCCAATACTTCATTTTCTGTTTTAGCTGCTTTTACGAGACCATTTACAACTTCCCCAATTGTTCCATCGCCTCCTGCTGCAATAATGGGAGAAAAACCATTTTCAGCAGCATCACAAGCCAACTCAATCAAATGGCGTGGATGTTCAGATACAACCAATTCAAAATCAACGCCCGCTGTGTGAAGCGCTTTTTCGGCTTCAGGCCATCGCTTTTGAGAGTTCCAACGGTTTGAGTAAGGGTTTAAAATCACTTTTGCAGTCATGTCTTCTCCTATGTAAATAATTTTAAATAATATTGAGTACAAGCAAGATAAATCTACTCTATTTCTACATAAATTCGCTTATTTATTGCACCTTTACTCTTATAGTCCACTATTCTCATATAGCCAATTTCTGAAGTATTCTTAACATGTGTGCCCCCATCTGCCTGGAGATCCAATCCAACGATCTCAACTGTTCTCACCAACTTGATACCTTCTGGCAAGAGATTAATCTTGGTTCGGATTAGATCAGGAATTATAAAGGCTTCTTCTCTTGGGAGGATATTCACACGAATTTCCCGGTTAGTCGCAATTTCTTTGTTGACAGCTGCTTCGATTATATGAACCAGATCAGCTCGTAATGTTTCAAACTCAAAGTCCATCCGACCTTTTAGCATGTCCATTTCTCCCCCGGTCACAGACGCACCATAATCCCTGAATATCACTCCACATAAGATGTGCATACCCGTATGTGTTCTCATTAATTTGTGTCGCCGCTCCCAATTTATTTCCCCATACACATCCATTCCAATCGAAGGCAAAGTCTCATTTCCCCCTAAAAAGTGCAACACTTCATCACCCTGTTTCTTAACCCGGTCTACCGGAAATATGCTATTTTCAACTGACAAGAAACCAATGTCACATGGCTGTCCCCCACCTCCAGGATAATAAGCAGATCGATCCAAGTATAAAACTCTGGATTCCATATCCACCTTTACAATCTTCGCTTTAAATTTATCCAAATAACTATCGGATTGATATAGAAGTTCCGTCATTAATTTTCCTTCCGAATTTTCCAAAGATGAATTTAATGGATATAGTTTACAATATTTTTCGATTATCGTCATCCACAGTATATACTTACATAAGAGATTTGATCTTATACAATAGAACCAAATATTTGATTATTTCAGACTTTTTTTCAACTTTTGTTGACAATCACTCCTAATGCTGATAACATGTGTCAAATTTAGAAATAAAGGAGCTTCTTATGCAGCCTGTAGTTGAAACCGACACCATTACCGTAACCCCCTCAGCGGTTCAAGCAATTAGCGAACTATTAAACGAACGCAAACTTGAGGGATATTCTCTCCGCTTATTTGTCTCCGGCAAATCATGCTCAGGATACCAATATGGGATGACATTGGACAACGCGATTTCTGAGACCGATTTAAGTATTAGCGTTGATGGTATTAATATTGTAGTTGATAATGCATCAATAGAATATTTAAAAGGTGCTAAACTGGATTTTATTGATGATGAGCGCGGTAAAGGGTTTATGGTCGATAATCCCAATGCAGCTTCTTCTTGTGGTTGTGATAGCGGAGCAGATGGCGGCGGTTGTGGAAGTAGTGGCAGCTGTTGTTGATAAATTGTTAGTGATTAAAAAGGAGAGAGCGTTGTAAACTGCTCTCTCCTCTTTTTTATTAAATAGTTAATATTTATCTTCTTCTTAGAAAAGAGATCGCGGCTCCGAACAATCCGATGAAGGCCAGACCAAAAATTACCAAACCCATCGGGATCTTAGGTATTGAACTGTCATTGGCATCATATGTTGGAATTACCAAAGGAGGTGGTGGAGTAAAGGTAGGAAGTTGGGTTGGATTCCCAGTGGCAGCAAACGCTGCAATCAAGGTGGGATCAATAACCTGGGTAACCCGTGGTGTGGAGGTGGGTGGCGGCTCAATGATCGGAAGGTATCCTGGAGAAAGCACGACAAGTGGAGCGTATACCCATCCTACATTTCCAGGAACTCCGAGGTAATAAATCTGGACCCAATCTCCCCCCGGCGACCGTCCCAAAGCAGGGACCTGTTGTCCATCAATCAATGAAGGTCCAATTTTCTCATAGTAAACCGAACTAGGGCCGGCCCGTACATTTGCCCCATCTGCATTTACAACTGTTACAATAGGGCCTGATGGCGTCCCGGTGACTGTAGGAACTGATCCAGTTGGTTGTTGGGCAAAGACCGGAAGTTGCCCGGACAACAACAATAGGCTACTTAGTAACCCTAAACCAATGATGCTGACAAGGGTGAATTTAACCCAATATCTCATATTGACAACTTTCCATGAAAAGAATCGTATAATATTTATATGGCCGAAAGGATAAAATGACTACCAAAGGGATTATAATCTAATTTATGGAACAGCGAATTTATCACGGAGACATCACTCCCATAGATATTGCCAATCAACTAATCTCTGAATTTAACCAGGGTAACCTGCGCACTCAACTCATCGGCAAGAACGACAACCTTACTGTTCAAATTTCCACCAAGCAAATGTCCAGGTCTGGTGGTCAGACTGCACTTTCAATCAATATTAAACAAATCACCGATGGTGTAATGATCCAATTGGGTCAACAACAATGGTTAGGCGTAGCAGCCAGCCTGGGACAATCCGCAATCGCAACCTTGATCAACCCTCTGAATTTGCTAGGTCGGCTGGATGATATCGCTCAAGATATTGAAAACCTGCAAATAACCGATAAAGTCTGGCAAACGATCAATAGAGCTTTAATACAAGCCGGGGCTAGCACAAAACTTTCCGATAAATTATCACGTCTTATGTGTGAATATTGCCATACCAGTAACGAATTGGGAAATTCAAGTTGCATTGCTTGCGGAGCTCCCTTGGGGAATTCACATCCAACAACCTGCCCAAATTGCGGTTGGGTGGTGAATAAAAGTGAAAAAATCTGCCCAAATTGTAAACAAAACATCTGACCTAAAGATGTTAATAATCTAATCTTTAGGGGGTTAGCAGGTCAGTTTGAACAATCAAACCCATAAATCTCTTTCACAACCTGGCATGCTATAATTGGCATTAGTAAATTAAATCTGGAGGAATATATGACCTCACTATTATTTCCACTTAGTTCTGAACATGAGATGATCCGAAACACTGCACGGGATTTTGCCCAAAAGCAAATTGCGCCAATAGCGGCTGAATTTGACGAAAGTGGAGAATTTCCTTCCGCAACAATAAAGAAAATGGGTGAAATAGGATTCATGGGTATCGAGGTCCCTGAGGAATATGGTGGGGCCGGCATGGATACCCTTGCCTATGTTCTGGCACTTGAGGAGATCTGCAAAGTTGATGCCGCCCATGGTGTGATCATGTCTGTAAATAACTCTCTATATGCGTATGGATTTATTCGTTTTGGGACAGATGAACAAAAGAAAAAATATCTCGAGCCTGTCGCTTCTGGAAGAGCGATCGGAGCTTATTCGCTAACAGAACCAATGTCTGGTTCTGATGCTGGTACGATGCTCAGTCGCGCCACACGAGAAGGTGATTCTTATGTTTTGAATGGTCGAAAATCCTGGGTAACAAGCGGACCGGTTGCAGATTATATTGTTGTCTTTATGATGACTGACCCTGAAAAGAAAAATAAAGGTATCAGTGCATTTATCGTTGATGCAAAAACGCCAGGTTTCATTCGTGGAAAAAAAGAACCAAAACTGGGAATTCGAGCATCTGCAACCAGTGAAATAATATTTGAGAATTGCAGAATTCCGGTCGAAAACCGTCTGGGTGAAGAAGGAGATGGCTTTAAGATCGCCATGACTGTTCTGGACGCAGGTCGTATCGGAATAGCTACCCAGGCATTAGGGATTTCTGAAGCCGCATATGAAGCCAGCCTGGAATATGCACGCCAACGAGAAGCATTTGGACAAAAGATAGGTGATTTTCAAGGAATCTCATTTAAATTAGCTGACATGAAAACCAGGATCGAAGCCTCAAGACTGTTGATCTATGATGCAGCGCTAATCAAGGAGCGATCAAAAGAGACTGGGGAGAGATTCTCGATTAATGCAGCCATGGCTAAATTATTTGCTTCGGAAACCTGCATGTTTGTCACCCATGCTGCAGTCCAAATCCATGGCGGCATAGGTTATAGCAAGGAGTTACCTGTAGAACGCTATTTCCGTGATGCCAAAATAACTGAAATCTACGAAGGGACCAGCGAGATACAAAGACTGGTTATTTCCCGCACCGAACTGTACAAGTAATGAGATGATCAAGGATCGAGCAATTGTTTCATCCGCACTTCTTTTGGGCGGTGGGACATTGATTTTTTAAGCCTGCAATTGACACAGGATCTTCCGGTTTTTGAACGGAAAAAATTTCTTTCATGTTTACAGTTGCAGGGATTTTATATTCTTGGGGATCATCCAAAAATCAAATCCCCACTGGTGATGATCTAATTTTTGTCTTTCACCTATCCCATGTAGATGAAATCCCCTTAGCGGAAACAGATTACCCTAGAGGTAAAATCCACATACAGAACGCGATTGATAATACTCCACTATACTGGCTATACGAATATAGAGAATAATCCAGAGGCCATATGAAAGCTGTTCTCCTAAACCAGCACGGTTCCATAGATGTATTAAAACTAGCTGACTTCCCCAGCCCAGTTCTAAAATCTGGTCATGTGATGGTAAAGTTACATGCCGCTGCACTAAATCACATGGATATTTTTGTACGCAAAGGTTGGCCAGGTTTAAGGTTGGAATACCCACATATTTTAGGCGCAGATGGAGCTGGTCAGATCATTGCCAAAGCAGAGGATGTATCCGGGTGGAACATAGGAGACCGTGTTGTAATCAACTCTAATATTGGTTGTGGAAATTGCGAATTCTGCTTAAATATTCAAGATAATATGTGCAACAATTGGCACCTGTTAGGTGAATCGATCAGGGGTACATATGCTGAATTCATCAGTGTTCCATCCTATCAACTCTATAAACTTCCTGATGATATTTCTTTCCAGATTGCTGCTTCAGCAGGATTGGTTTTTCATACAGCCTGGCACTCTTTAATAACCAAAGGACATCTGAGACCTGAAGAAACCGTTTTGATCGTCGGAGCATCCGGAGGAGTTTCCACTGCAAGTATCCAAATTGCGAAATATATAGGTGCCAAATCGATCGTGGTCGGTTCTACACCTGAGAAGCTGGCACTGGCAGAATCATTAGGCGCAGATGTTTTAATTATAAGGTCGCAAGATGAGGCTTGGGAAAAAACGGTTTTCAAATCCACAAATAAACGAGGTGTTGATGTTGTTGTTGATAATGTAGGAACCACCTTTCCGCAAAGTTTTCGCGCTTTGAGGAAAGGCGGTCGATTGCTCACTGTTGGGAATACTGCCAATCCCATATTTGAAATAGATAATCGTTTTATCTTCGGAAAACATCTCACCATTATAGGGTCAACAATGGGGACCCTCGCAGATTTTTCTGATGTGATGGATCTGATCACATCACATCAATTAATCCCTGCCATCAGTAAAACATTTCCTTTGGCTGATGTGCGCAGTGCACACACTCATCTTGAATCAGGACAAAATTTGGGAAAGGTTGTTTTATCAATTATTGATTGATCTTAATGAGTGAGAAAAACTTCACATCAATCCAGGTTGTATCCAGAATTAATGATCAAACAGCAAACTGAGATTTACATGAAAACCAAAACTCCATTATCCGTAACTATTCTTGCCATGACCGTGTTATTCTTCACATCTTGGAATGGTTTACGTCTGTACGAAACCATCATGAATTGGGGAATCCTAATTCAATATGATTCCCAACCCGGACCATTATATATGGCTGTTTTTAGCTTGATCTGGCTAATAGTAAGCCTGGTAGCAATTATTGGATTGCTGAAAGGAAATTCCAGGCGATGGTTATTGATAATAAAAATTACTACCTTTCTATTTACAATCTGGTACTGGATTGACCGATTGCTATTTCAGAAGACACAAATCTCTTCTTTGTTTCCATTCGTTTTCACAGTCCTTGTGTTATTATTCGTTCTTACAATACTCAATCATAGGAATACTCAATATTATTTCAAACTGAGAGAAACTCATGACAGATAACTCCAAAATTGACCGATTAAATAAGCTGCGAATCCAGTCACGAGCTGGTGGTGGTGAAAAAAGGATCGAAGTCCAACATAGCAAAGGTAGATTAACTGCCCGAGAGAGGATTGATCTCCTTTTAGATAAGGGGTCTTTTCGAGAGACAGATGCATTCGTTGAGCATCGCACTCACGATTTTAATTTGGACAAACAGAAATTCCTGGGCGATTCGGTCGTAACGGGTTGGGGAACTATCGAAGGAAGACTCGCTTATGTATTTTCGCAGGATTTCACTGTTTTTGGTGGCTCTCTGGGAGAAGTTCACGCCAAGAAGATCTGTAAAATCATGGATATGGCCATGAAAAATGGTGCTCCAGTGATTGGGTTAAATGACTCGGGAGGAGCTAGAATTCAGGAAGGTGTTGTTTCGTTAGGGGCTTATGCAGATATATTTCTTAAAAACACCCTTGCATCAGGCGTCATTCCTCAAATATCTGCAATAATGGGACCTTGTGCTGGAGGAGCTGTCTATTCTCCAGCTCTCACCGATTTTATTTTCATGGTCCGAAATTCTTCCTACATGTTTGTAACTGGTCCTGATGTAGTAAAAACAGTAACACACGAAGAAATTGATTTTGAGGGATTGGGGGGAGCCAGTGTCCACTCGGAAATATCCGGTGTTTGCCACATGGCCGCTGATTCTGAAGCCGATACCCTATATTTAATTCGAAAACTTTTAGGATATCTGCCGCAAAACAACATGGAAGACCCCCCCTATTTGCAAACAAATGACGACAACTTGAGAATGGATGAAAATCTCAATAGTATCGTTCCTGATGATCCATCAAAACCATACAATATGAAAGATGTTATTCAAATGGTGGTCGATAATGGCTCATTTTATGAAATCCATGAAGCGTATGCCCAAAATATTGTGACTGGCTTTGCCCGGCTTGGTGGTCATAGTATTGGCATCGTAGCAAACCAACCAGCTTTATTAGCTGGAGTATTGGATATTAATTCTTCCGATAAAGCAGGGCGTTTTGTTCGAGTTTGCGATTCCTTTAATATCCCGATCCTAACACTCGTAGATGTCCCTGGATTTTTACCAGGAACTACACAAGAGCATGGTGGTATTATTCGCCATGGAGCAAAATTACTTTACGCTTATTGCGAGGCAACAGTTCCCAAACTGACTGTTATAACCCGCAAAGCATATGGTGGGGCATATGATGTCATGTCATCAAAGCATATTCGTGGAGATATTAACCTGGCTTGGCCTTCAGCTGAATTGGCAGTCATGGGTCCCGATGGGGCAGTCAGTATAATTTTTCGGAAGGAACTACAAGAAGCTGAAGATCCAATAGCTCGTAAAGCTGAATTAGTAAAAGATTACCGGGAAAAATTTGCCAATCCTTACGTAGCTGCTGCGCGTGGTTATATAGATGATGTTATCAGTCCCCACGAAACCCGACCACGCCTGATTAATGCCCTTGAGATGCTATCAAACAAAAGGGATTCCAACCCTGCAAAGAAACACGGGAATATTCCTTTATGAAATTATCCAATCAAACTTGTTTTTCCATATTCAAAACAGCGGAGATGGCATGAATAAGGTTTTAATTGCAAATAGAGGTGAGATAGCTGTCAGAATCATACGCGCTTGCCGTGAACTTGGAATTGAAACGGTAGCTGTTTATTCTGATGTTGACAGACAAGCTCTCCATGTCCGCTATGCTGATGAGGCTTATTTACTCGGACCTGCCCCATCCAGAGAATCATATCTGCGTGCGGACAAGATCATCGCAATTGCTAAAAAAAGTGGAGCACAGGCTATCCACCCGGGTTATGGCTTTTTGGCTGAACGGGCAGATTTTGCACAGGCATGTATTGATGAAGGATTAATTTTCATTGGCCCGAAACCATCTGCAATCGCCGCCATGGGTGATAAAGCAATTGCACGTGCAACTGTTACGAAAGCAGGTGTAAAAGTTGTTCCAGGCACAGAGGGTGAAGGTTCCCTTTCCAACGAAAGCCTATTAAGAATTTCAGGTGAGATCGGGTTTCCTCTCCTGATCAAAGCTACTGCAGGTGGTGGTGGCAAAGGTATGCGTGAAGTAAAGAATATCGAAGAGATGCCCGGGTTGATCGATTCTGCCAGGCGCGAAGCAGAGGCATCCTTTGGCGATGGAAATGTTTATCTTGAGAAACTTGTTCTAGGAGCCAGACATATTGAATTTCAAATACTGGCAGACCAGCACGGAAATGTAATTCACTTAGGTGAACGAGAGTGCTCTTTACAACGCAGGCATCAAAAATTACTGGAAGAATCTCCATCTCCCTTTATTGGTGATGATACGGATCTCCGAGAAAGTATGGGGAGTGTTGCGGTAAAAGCAGCCCAGGCAGTGGATTACGTAAATGCAGGAACGATCGAGTTTCTGGTAGATAAAGATAAGAATTATTATTTTTTGGAAATGAACACCCGCCTGCAAGTTGAACATCCAATAACTGAAATGGTCACAGGTATAGATATCGTAAAAGAGCAGATCCGAATCGCAAGGGGCAGACACCTTTCCTACACACAAAAAGATGTCCACCAAAATGGCGCAGCGATAGAATGCCGCATCAACGCTGAGGACCCGTACAATTCATATCTTCCTTCCACCGGGTTGATCAGTCACAGTATATTGCCTACAGGTCCAGGGATCAGGGTTGATACCGGCGTCTATCCAGGTTTTGAGATTTCATCTTTTTACGATCCGCTCATATCCAAATTGGTATCCTGGGGAGAATCCCGCGGACAGGCAATTCTACGAATGCGCAGGGCTCTTGAAGAATATCGAATCGTTGGAGTCAGGACAAATATCCCTTTTCACCAGCGGATGATGGATTCGCATCGTTTTATGGGTGGTCAATTTGACACACGTTTTGTGGAAGAACGTTTTTCAATGGATGATGCAGATGATAGCAAAACCACAAACATGGAGATAGCTGCCGTCATCGCCACGTTGATGACTCACCAACACCTTGAGCATTCTGCTCAAATCGTCCGCAGAGGCGAGCGCGATACCAGCAACTGGAAATGGGTGGGACGCTGGGAACGGATGCACCGCTAGGAGATCCACATGTTATATATAACCAGTGTAAATGGCAAGGATTTTTCCGTTGAAATTCTCGATGACCACCATGTAAAAGTTGATGACCAAATTTTCGAAGTAGATTTTATGTCGATCGCCAACCAACCTGTTTTTTCGTTGATCATTAGCGGGAAATCATTTGAGGCTTATGTGTATCCTGGTGAAGATGATTATCAGGTTTTACTGCAAGGTCGCTCTTATTCTGTAAAGGTGGAAGATGAGCGGGAAAAAAGATTACAAAAAGCAGGTGGCAGCACAGTCAGCCAAAGCTCTGAGTACCATCTTAAATCACCAATGCCGGGAATGGTAGTATCCCTACCAGTTGCAGAAGGTCAACCGGTAACAAAAGGCCAGGTCTTGGTTATTTTAGAATCTATGAAAATGCAAAATGAATTAAAATCCCCCCGCGATGGAACATTAGCCCGCGTGAGGGTAAAACCTGGAGACAATGTTGAACAACGTCAACCTTTATTGAGTGTTGTTTAGAATGACAGTGGGTGATAATCAAGAAATTGAAGCAAAGTTTAATATTAAGAATTTCAATGCTATTAAACAACAACTCGGAAAATTAGGGGCACAGATAATCCAACCACGGAATTTTGAAATTAATTATCGATATGATACTCCAGACCGCAGACTTTCTGTTGACTCAAAAGTTTTACGCATCAGACAAGATTCAAAAAATTGGTTAACATTTAAAGGTCCAGGAGAATCTATTGATGGTATTCGAATTAGACAGGAAATTGAATTTTCAATCAGCGATATTAATAGTGCACATTTATTTCTTCAGGCTCTGGGATATCAAATATACCAATTTTATGAAAAATATCGAACTGTCTACATCCTGAATAAATCATATATCATGTTGGATGAACTTCCCTTTGGAACCTTCGTTGAAATTGAAAGTACCGATCTAATTTCTATAAAGAATTGCGCAGAAATATTAGGCTTGCGTTGGGAATTAAACATTGAAGCAGGATATATGGCAATATATAATAATTTGTGCAAGATAATGGATACAAATTATGGGAATTTATCTTTCAAAGAATTTGTAGGTACTCTGGACATGCTCAGCAAAATAAATATTTTTCCAGCAGACTAAATAATCCCAAAAAGCTAAGAGTTTTTATTTTTTCACTTTCTCGAGACCTTTATTCGTCCATTGAAGTTCAGTTACATCCCCTGTTTCGTTCAAAAGGCCGGGAAGATTCTTACTAAATTCAACTGGATCACCTGTCGTCATAAACATCATTGAAAAAGATTCAACACCGCTATTGCTCAATGAAGCTTCCTTTAGTACATTTTCGACTTGCCTGGCAACTGCAGGGGCAGGGTCTATTACACGAATATCACCCCCAACAATATCCTTGATTATTGATATTACGAATGGGTAGTGCGTACATCCCAGTACGATTGTATCAATACCCTTCTCAATCATTGGCAATAAAGCATCTTTAAGAATGTCTTGAGTTTTTTGTGATGCCAATTCTCCAGCTTCAATTTGTTCTACCAAACCAGGGCAGGTTTGTTGATACAAGCTCACATCCTTCGCAAACCTCTCGACTACAGAAGAATACAAAGCGCCTTGAAATGTTGCTGATGTGGCAAGAACACCAACCCTTCGTGTAAGAGAAACCTCAGCAGCTGGTTTAACTGCGGGTTCCATTCCGACAAAAGACGTTTCTGGAAATGATTTCCGCAGATAATGGAGTGCGGCCGCAGATGCTGTATTGCACGCTACCACTATGATTTTTGCCCCCATATTCAGAAGAAATTGAGTAATTGCAGTTGAAAATTCTCGCACTTCAGTTAGCGACCGTTTTCCATAAGGCACATTAATTTGATCTGCCAGGTATAGGATAGATTCTTTAGGTAATTGTTGCCGAATAGCCCTCAATACAGATAAGCCGCCAACACCTGAATCAAAAATTCCAATCGGGGAAGATCTATCCATTTTGATATATTCCAATTGTATCTCTGGCAGCATCAGTAAATGATTTGAACAACTTCTGCATTCCTATTTGGTCGGTCAAACATTCGGGATGCCATTGAACTGCAAATCCAAATTTGTGACCAGGTATTTCCAAGGCTTCGATCAATCCATCAGGAGCAATCCCAATCACATTTAATCCACCTGCCACTTCATTGACACCCTGATGATGCAAACTATTTACTTCAAGTTCAGGTGAACCGAAGATTTCCTTTCCTTTATTGCCCATAATGAATTCAACTTTATGAGAAAGAAGATTTCGGGGATAATCGGGATAATAATCATGTTTGATTGGGTCGTGCATTTCTGAAGCAATATGGGGAAAAAGAGTTCCTCCCATGACAACATTCAAAACTTGAAGACCACGGCAAATCCCAAGAAATGGTTTATCTTGATCAATGACTGCACGCATTAAAAACATTTCAAGAATATCCCTTTCTTTATCAATATTTGAATTTAAAGGATGATCCTGGCCCCCATAATATTCTACAGATATATCTCCCCCTCCCGAAAACAATATTCCATTTAATTTTGGAAGAAGATCTCTTATTGCATCTTCAGATAAGCCTGAAGGAATTAATATTGGTATCCCATTCGCTCTTATTATTGCAGTTACATACGCTTTCTGCAATAGCAAGGCTGGATAATTTTTATAAGATTCATCATTAAAAGTTGTAATTCCAATAATGGGCGTAATCATATAAGAATCTATGTGTGGTTAAAATAAAGACGCAGCCATAAAATGCGCTGCGTCTCTCAAAAAGAGTTCGAATTTAATCAAATCGTTGTTTGAGATTGGCTTTTTTACCAGTTCTCTGCCGCAGAAAATAAAGTTGTGCTCTGCGAACGTGCGTGTGACGCTCAATAACAACTTTATCAATACGCGGGGAATGAGTTAGGAATGTGCGTTCTACACCGATACCGTTACTTGCAGTTCGTCGAACGGTGAAGTTGGCATTATTGCCACCCTTGCGCATACGAATTACAGTTCCTTTAAACTCCTGAATACGCTCACGATCACCTTCTTTAATACGGACATGGACACTCACAGCGTCACCAGGAGAAAGGTCTGGAATATTCGGGTTTTTGGTAGCTTGAAAAATGAGATCGAGATTTACCATCAGATTATCCTTACATTATTTAGTCAAATAGAAAATATTCACGAAACGTGATTATAACACGCTAGACAGGATGCGTAAAGGAATTTTTATAAGATTTAAGGTATAATCCTTAGCGATGATTTGCCCCCGTAGCTCAACGGACAGAGTAATGGACTTCGAATCCAGTGGTTGGCAGTTCGAATCTGCCCGGGGGCACACAATCGAGAATCGATTTATCCGGTTCTCGATATTTTATTTATCGGAAGCAAAACCGAAAAAGTCGCACCCGATCCGTCAATTCCGTTCGAAACTGTTCCCAAACTTCGAAGCCTTTCAATTACATATTTTATATTATAAATCCTTATCCAGTAATTGAAGTTCTGAATTCTGGGTAGTTTATCGATGAAAAAATCCTAAAAATTTTTGCAGCTAATTACTTTCCGTAATCCCAAAATCATTATCCTCTACACAAAATTATTTTAATTTTGCATCACCATGTCCTAAGGAAAAAGAATAAATTCTTATCACGCCTTTGGTTTTGAAGAAAATTAGACATTTGGTACAAATAAAATATATATGTAAGTTGGTTTTTATATTATTTTCAATTTCAAAAGAACAAAATTTTTAATTCTTCCTGGTTAAAGCTCACCATGAGCCCCGGTGAATTTTCTGGATAAGGTGTATAATTTAGATATGCCAGATGAACAAATAACTTCAATTTCTCGACATAAGATCGCCATTTTAATTGATGGAGATAATGCTCAAGCAAGTTTGCTTTCTCAAATGCTTGTTGAGGCAGGAAAATATGGCCTGGTAACCCTTCGCCGGATTTATGGGGATTGGACTACCAATTCAATGAATTCTTGGAAGGATATATTAAACTTCCATGCCGTTCAACCGATTCAACAATTCCGTTACACAATAGGAAAGAATGCCACCGATTCAGCCATGATCATCGATGCTATGGATATTCTTCATTCTGGTGTTGTGGATGGTTTTTGCTTGGTTTCCAGTGACAGTGACTATACACGTCTTGCAACCCGCATTCGTGAAACAGGCGTGTTTGCAATGGGTATTGGAGAGAAAAAAACCCCGAAACCATTTGTAAACGCGTGTGATGTTTTTGTTTATACCGAAAATCTGGTTACTGAAGTAAAAACTCCTAAAACTAATTCACGGAAAACTCAGGATAAAAAATCGGTCGACCAAGAACCTATACCATCCCTTATTAAAGCCTTCGAGATGTCTGTACAAGAAGACGGATGGTCCTTACTTGCGGTGATGGGGAACGCACTTTATCAACTGGATCCCGGTTTTGATCCCCGCACCTATGGGCATAAGCAACTTTCACGCCTCATAGGTAGTTACAAGGATATTTTCGAGCAAAGAAGTGTAGAATCCAATGGTTCTACTCTTTTCTACGTCAAAGTGAAAGAGTAATAAATATTTTAGTAAACATGGAGATAGGGGGCAAAAAATATTTCTTATTCTGCCAAGATGTCGTTATATAGTGCAATGATTTGAACAGCAATCTTTCCCCAGGCATAAGATTGAGCATAATTGTTTGCCTGGGCACCAAGAGTTTCCCTTAATTTTCGATCACCAAGCAACTCCTTTAATCGACCGCAGAGTTCGCTGGGATCATCATCTGGAACATGGTATCCAGTTACTCCATCTTGCACCAAAAAAGCCAACCCACCAACTTGAGATGCGATTACCGGAGTACCGCAAGCCATTGCTTCAAGTGCAACCATCCCAAAGGATTCATAGTGTGATGGCATAACAACAACATCTGCAGATGAATAATAATATGGTAATGTGTCCTGGCCTCGCTTTCCCAAAAAAACAACCATTTTTCCCATACATAGATCATTGCTCATTTTCTGGAGCCTGGTCATCTCGCCTGACATATCTGCTGCATTAACATCCGGATCACCACCAATTATTGTGAGTGATATGGACTTATTGGCAGTAATTTCCCTTAAATTAAGGCATGACATTGCTTGAATTAGAATATCCACACCTTTAAGTGGTTCAATTCTGCCAACATAAAGTACCATCTGATCTTCAAGCTCAATCCCGATAAATTCTCTGGCCTCATCTACCGGTATCGGATAAAAGTGCGAGACATCCACGCCAGGTGGAATCACGTCAATCTTTTTTACATCTGCTTTATATAACCACTCAAGTTGGGCTCTCTCAGCCAGAGTTGCAGCCACTATTTTATCTGAAAAATTTAATATCTGTCTTTCAACTTCAAGTCTATATAACCCTACTTTTTCTGAGGTGCTTTTTGCAACTCGGTTTTTCATTTCTCCTAGAGTATGAAACATATGAACCAAAGGTATATCCCATGTTTCTTTTAATGATTGACCCGCTAAGCCAGACATCCAGTAATGGCTGTGGATCAAATCGTAATGCAATCCCTTTTCAGACGCAAATAATTTAATTCCTTCAACAAATTCAGGAATATAATTTACCAATTCATCCATTACTGTTGGGTGTTCTGGACCCGCTGGAATATGTACTACGCGATTTCCATACCCCAAGTCATGCAACACGTGAGGGACATGCTCATCCTGTGAACGAGTAAAGACATCCACGTGGACACCTAACCGCCCAAGAGCCATCGTTAAATCTCTTACGTAGACATTCATACCACCTGTGTTCTTCCCTCCCAAGGTTGCCAATGGGCAGGTGTGATAGGATAACATTGCTATTCTGAGCATAAGGTATACCTGTTTTCAATCATAAAAAATATATTCCAATATAGCTTGCTTATTATAATATTCTACTGGTATAATCCCCGCCGCCAAGCACGCCACCGTAGCTCAGTTGGCAGAGCAGACGTTTCGTAAACGCCAGGTCAAGGGTTCGACTCCCTTCGGTGGCTCTTTTAGGGGAAAGATAAATCACTTACTATAATCTATCACTGAAACTTAAATTTGTCACTAAATCAAAGTCGAACAAGAATTCTCCAAGACAGAATAATAAAGAAATTCGTTTTCAAATAGATACCATATGGAAATATTTCTGTAAATTGTAGTGTTTGTGCGTTTTTCAGGCGGGTTAATATACCAGTGGTTTATAAAATTGAACCAGTTTATTATACACAATGATATTTTTTTCTCACTTCCTTTCCTTTTTATTAAATCCATCAAGTACGCTCGAAACGTCAAGTTTTCGTATCCAACCGCTTTGTAATTTTTTACTTTAGCCACTTACATCGAGGTATAATGAGCCGATGAGTGAGCAAATAGCACCCTTGATAATTGGTATTGCTGGAGGATCCGGCTCAGGTAAAACAACAGTTGCGCAGAGCATTCTCCAACGTGTCGGCCCCGAACAGATAGCATACCTTCAGCACGATGAGTACTACAAGGATCTGAGCGGCCTTCCACCTGCTCAACGCGCAGCCATAAATTTTGACCACCCGAATTCATTAGAATCAAGTTTACTCGTGCAGCACATTGAACAATTAAAACAAGGACAACCTGTTGAAGTCCCTATCTATGATTTCGCTACTCATAGCCGAACAAACCAATCATTTACAGTGAATCCACGTCGAGTAGTATTGGTCGAAGGGATACTGATCTTTACAGAATCAGTCTTGCGAGAATTATTTGATGTTAAGATCTTTGTTGATACAGACTCGGATCTACGTTTTATCAGACGCTTACAAAGGGATATTTCTGAACGAGGCCGATCAAGGGAATCTGTTGTCCAACAATATCTAACTACAGTTCGACCTATGCACCTTGAATTTGTTGAACCATCCAAACGTTATGCAGACGTGATAATTCCAGAAGGCGGTTTTAATACTGCCGCTCTTGATATGGTCGTATCACGAATTGAAAGCCTGCTCCATTCACCCCACATCAGAAAGGAATAGAAAATTATGACAGCTAGAAAGCAATGGGCAACTCCCCCACAAATGAAAATCGACATCAAAAAAAAATATTCTGCAACATTTGAAACTGACAAGGGCAACATTGTTGTTGAATTGTTTGCAGACAAAACCCCCAACACAGTGAATAACTTTGTGTTTCTATCGCAAGAAGGGTTTTATGACGGAACCATTTTCCACCGCGTTATCGCTGATTTTATGGCACAGGGAGGCGACCCTACTGGCACCGGGAGTGGTGGTCCTGGATATCGATTTGCAGATGAATTCCACCCATCATTAAAACACTCAAAACCTGGCATTTTATCGATGGCAAACGCTGGTCCGGGAACAAATGGATCTCAATTTTTTATTACACATATACCAACTCCCTGGCTTGACGACAAACATAGCGTATTTGGTCAGGTAACAACTGGTATGGATATTCTTCTCTCAATCCCCCCCAGGGATCCTATGCGACCAGAATATTCCGGAGTCGTTCTTAAAACTGTCACTATCACAGAAATATAAACAAAATGACCAGAAGTAACGCCAAGAATCGACGTTTGCTTGTTTTGCGTTTTCTGGCGTTACTTTTTGTTATTGGTCTTACTGTTTTTATTTATATCAACAGTAAACAAATCGAAAAATTTGAAGCCTACGGATATCCAGGTATATTCCTGATCACTCTAATGGCAAATTCAACGGTTTTTCTCCCTGCTCCTGGAATTGCTTTTGTGTTCGCAATGGGCAGCGTACTAAATCCTTTTTGGGTAGCATTGGTTGCCAGCGCTGGGGGAACACTTGGGGAAATTTCCGGTTTTCTGGCAGGATTCAGCAGTCAAGCCATAATTGACAAGATACATATTTATAATAGAGTTGAACCTTTTGTTCGCCGATATGGCGGGTTTGCTGTGTTAATTTTTGCTGCGATCCCAAACCCCTTTTTCGATTTGGCAGGCATCGCCGCAGGCGGACTTAAAATGCCATTTCGACGCTTTCTTTTTTTCTGCTGGATTGGTCAATTAATAAAAATGACCTGCATTTCCATTGCTGGTTACTATTCAATCAATTGGATTATTGGGAATTAAGATACTGTTCTGTCGCATAAAGAAATATAAGGAGAATTAATGGCTGCCTACCCAAATATAGATTCTTATCTGGAAAAAAATCTTGATCAGAGTATTTCTGAATTATCCATGCTGGTTGCTCAACCAAGCGTCGGTGCCCAAAATCTTGGGATGATTGAATGTGCAGAATTAACTGCTGAGTTGATGAGGAAAAGAGGATTTGAAACCCGATTGATGGCAACTGGCGGGGCTCCTGTTGTATTTTCTGAGAGAAAAGGCACTATTAACAAAACCTTACTTTTTTATTGTCACTATGATGTTCAACCTGCTGAGCCGTTTGATCTCTGGGATTCTCCTCCTTTTGAACCAAGTCTGCGCGATGGAAAATTATATGGGCGTGGCGTTGGCGATGATAAAGGTCATATCACCAGCCGTCTTTTTGCAATTGATGCGCTACTTGATCAGTATGGTGACCTGCCATGCAATATTAAATTCATTATCGAGGGTGAGGAAGAAACTGGCAGTGTCCACCTCCCTGATTTTATCCGTAAAAATAAAGACCTCCTGGCAGCTGATGCTTGTATTTGGGAGTTTGGTGGAGTTGATCATGAAGAAACTCCATTAGAATATTTAGGGTTGCGAGGTATTTGTTATGTTGAATTATCTGTTACTACTGCCGAATTGGATGTTCACTCTGGTTTAGGAGGATCTATCTTCCCAAATGCTGCCTGGAGATTGGTTTGGGCACTAAACACTCTTAAAGATAAAGATGAGCACATTCTTATCCCTGGTCATTATGATAATGTTGTTCCCCCATCGGAACGCGACCGACAATTAATGGAACTTCTTCCTGAAACATCAGCCGAATATAAGAATCGTTATGGTGTTGAGCATTTTATTAATGGGTTAACGGATGGTGTAGATCTTCGCATTGCAGAAGTCTTTCAACCCACTTGCACCATATGCGGAATCACTTCTGGTTACCAGGGTCCTGGATCAAAAACTGTTCTTCCTGCCAAAGCAACTGCAAAAGTAGATTTTCGCCTGGTTCCCAATCAAAACATCGACCAAATTCTTACACAATTAAGAACCCATTTAAATAATGAAGGATTCCAAGATGTTGAGATCACTTTTCTGGGTGGAGGTCCTGCTGCCCGTACAGACCCCGACGATCCTTTTATCAAATTAGTTTTAGATACAGCCCGTCAAGTGTATGGGGTAGATATGAAAATCATTCCCCTATCAGGTGGTTCGGGACCAAATTATCCTTTTGTCCATGATCTGGGACTCCCTGTAGCAACTGCAGGGATGGGATATCCAGATTCACGCAGCCATGCCCCCAATGAGAATATTCGGATTGACTTATATCTCAAACACGCCAAGCATATGGCCTATTTAATTAAAGCATTTTCCGAATAATTGTTCATTCCCTGCAACGAGGCTTGTGTGTTATTTTTCCCGACGCATATTCCTGGTTTTTCTATTTGCACGTACTGGTTCTTTCTTTAGATCTGCAATTTCATCTGGAGTTAGATAACGCCATTCACCGGATTTCAAGCTACCCAGTAATAACGTGGCTATCCGCACTCTAATAATACTTACAATGGGTAATCCGGTAAGATTACCCATCTCACGGATCTGCCGCTTTCTACCTTCACGCAAGATCACACGCAACCAGGCACCTTTTCCAGAAGCAGATACGAACCAGACGCCAGCAGGTTTTGTACGATATCCATCCTCCAGTACAACTCCTTTCCTCCACAATTCTATTTGTGCTTCATCCGGATGACGCGCAACCAAAACACGATATTCCTTTTCATGCTCGAATCTTGGGTGAGTTAAACGATTAGCCATATCGCCATCATTTGTGAGAAGGATCAAACCTTCGGAATCCACATCCAATCTACCTACTGGATACAAGGTGCCTTCAACCCCAACCAAATCCCGCACAGTTCTACGCTGCTCAGGTGTGGTTACAGCAGAAATGACGTTACGAGGTTTGTATAATGCTATATAAGTAAACGTCTCTGGAAAATCCACCTTCCGACCGTCTACAGTTATCTCATCAATTCCTGCTTCTGCCTTGTCACCCAATTTGACTGTTTTCTTATTTACACGCACTCTGTCAGCGACGATCAATTGTTCGCATGAACGGCGAGAACCATACCCTGCTCTTGCAAGGATTTTTTGTAATCTTTCTGGGGTCATTTTATTCCTTTAGTAGAACTTCACTGGCTTCATGATCAGCGATAGTTAGTGGGGGTAATACACTTAATGAACTTAAACCAAAGTATTGCAAAAACTCGGGTGTTGTTCCATATAAAATCGGTCTCCCAGGACCTTCTGAACGACCAGTCTCCTGGATCAAACCTTTATTCAGTAAACTTCTTAATACAGCATCACTATTCACTCCGCGAATGGCGTCAAGACTTGGACGAGTCACAGGCTGCTGGTAGGCAACGATTGCCAGAGCCTCCAGAGCAGCCCGACTTAACCTGCTTGTTACTTCCAAACCGAGAAATATTTCAATAATCTCTGCTTTTTCGGGTGCAGATGTTAGTTGAATTTTTCCAGAATGTCGTTGCAACCGAATGCCTCTATCCTGGCAATTATCCTGAAGTATCAAAAGCAGTTCTTCAACTTCTGAACCTGAAATACCTAAAACAGATGCGAGCTGAAATGGAGATACTGGTTCAATAGCCACAAATAACAAGGCTTCAATCGATGCAATCAATTCCGATTGAATTTCCTGCAAGTTTTCAGATTCGCCCATGCTATAATTACTCCCGTTTCAGTTTTCTCTTTTATTCAGAGGTATTATGCTTAAGAAAAAATATCTATTATTAATTGCTTTGCTTGCGTTATTAATTTCAATAGCTTGCATGATCAATGTCGGTGGACCAGATTATCCTAATATCCCGATCCCAGTATCTACCGAGGCACTTATGAGCTTGCAAGAACAGATCCAAGAAGCCGTCATTGCCGGGGCTCAATCCGGCCAAATCACACTTTTTATTACAGAATCCCAGTTAACTTCCTTTCTGGCATCCAAACTGGAATCCCAGGAAAATCCTTTTCTAATCCAACCTCAAGCCTACCTGCAAAACGGNCAAATTCAAATTTTTGGTACAGTGATCAATGGGTATTTAAAAGCAACTGTCAGTATCATTATGACCGCTAGTATTGATCCTGATGGAAAATTATTATTAGAATTGTCCTCTGCAGATTTTGGTCCATTACCTGTCCCAGAAAGTCTCAAAGAGATAATTACTTCCCTGGTAACAGAAGCCTATACTGGATCTCTGGGTCCAATAGCATCAGGTTTTAATTTGGAAAGTATCGTAATTGCTAATGGCGCCATGATGATAGTTGGTCGAATAAAATAACGATTGGATTATACCATCTCACAATTCNCCAACACTCCATCTAAATAAAAGAATTTAATGTAGCAATGGATTTTACATAAATTTTCTTATTATTACTCAACTAGGATTTGATACTTAATGCTGATAAAAGATCCAATGTTTACCAAACAAATTTTGCAAATAATACGGAAGACAAGAAAATTAAATATCGTATTATTTCTCAGCCTATCGATTATTTTCTCCGGATGCGGATCGCCAAGAATTTTGCAGGGAGATATTAATGCAAGTGTCACGATAGATGGAATAACCCGGCAAACATCTCTAACTGCAGGAAGCACAGTTCAAAGCGCACTTGAGTCATTAGTGATAGAACTTGGATCTTTGGACAGAGTCGAGCCACCGCTTTATACTGTCTTGACCGAAGGGATAACTATAAAAGTAATTCGCGTTCGTGAGGAATTCAAAACTGAGCAGGAAGTAATCCCATTTACCCATCAAGAATTAAGGAGCGAATCCATCTCATTAGAGGAAACCCGTCTTGTTCAACCAGGTGTTAATGGACTCAAGGAATTGACATACCGGTTTGTATTTGAAGATGGAACTGAATCCGCCAGTACAATTGTAAAAGATTTACTCGTACGACCTGCTATTCCTGAAATTATCATGATCGGAGTCCAGGCCCCATTTTCTCCGCTTTCCATCCCTGGAAAAATAGCTTATCTATCAGTTGGAAATGCATGGATCATGGATGGCTCAACGGCAATCCGACGCCCCCTGATAACGACAGGTGATCTTGATGGTCGAATTTTTGCTCTTTCACCCGATGGTGATTGGCTTCTTTTTACAAGGAGATCTTTAAAAGCAGCCGATCAAGAAATAAATACTCTATGGGTGGTCAGCACAGAAAAAGAACCTCCAGTTCCTATAGACTTAAAAATATCAAATGTTGTTCTATTTGCTTCCTGGGTACCTGACCAAACTGGTATGATTTCCTATTCTACAGTTGAACCAAGAGATGTATCTCCCAAATGGCAAGCAAATAATGACCTTTACACATTTGCGTTCAGTTCAAGTGGATGGACAAGTAAACCAAAATTAATTGTGGAGGCAAATTCTGGTGGAACTTATGGTTGGTGGGGATCTAACTTTGCATGGTCACCGGACGGGAATTATCTGGCTTATGCCAGGCCAGATGAAATCGGAATTGTAGATCTTGAAGATGGTGGTTTGATTCCTTTAACAAAAATCACTCCTCTCCTAACACGTAGAGATTGGGCCTGGATTCCCGGGATCACGTGGGGTGCAGATAGTAATTCGCTATATTTTTCCACTCATGCGCCTTCTGAAAATCTGGTGAGTGCTGAAGAGTCACCTTTGTTTAATTTAACAGCAATTTCAATGATTAACAGCACCAATATCCAAATAGTACAACAAACAGGGATGTTTTCTTATCCTTCCAGTTCCCCTTTTTCAGGAAAAACAGATGGAATAGATTTTAAAGTTGGATTCCTTCACGCAATTTTTCCAGACCAAAGCGAAACAAGCCGTTACAGATTGGTCATCATGGATAGAGATGGCTCGAATCGTCAAATCATTTTTCCATCAGAAGGTTTGACTGGTATTGAACCACAAGTCCCGGTCTGGGCACCCAGATCTACTTTGATTAATGCTGAATATATAAGCTTTCTATACCAAGGAAATATCTGGTTGATCGATACACTCAGTATGTTTTCGCAACAAGTAACTGGAGATGGATTGATCGAACGACTTGATTGGAAATGAACAAAGGTGTGTGATCAAATTAATATTATTTTGGAGGTATTGTGAATATATTCATTACTGGAGCGGCTGGTTTTTTAGGGTCACACCTTTGTGATCTTTTTATCAAAGAAGGTCATTCTGTAATTGGAATGGACAATTTTATAACTGGCAATCCAGACAACCTTGCTCACCTAGCTGGAAATCCAGCTTTTACTTTTTATGAGCATGATGTTTCAAATTATATATTTGTTCCACAAAATATAGATGCCGTTTTACATTTTGCTTCTCCTGCCAGCCCAAATCCAAAATCACCCAGTGGATATTTCAATTTGCCAATCCAGACTATGAAAGCTGGTGCACTTGGCACACACAATACACTAGGTCTAGCCAAAGCTCACAAAGCACGGTACTTGTTGGCATCAACTAGCGAAATATATGGTGATCCAACCGAACATCCGCAAAAGGAAACTTATTGTGGAAATGTGGATACTATTGGTACTAGAGCCGTCTATGATGAGGCTAAACGCTTTGCTGAGGCACTAACCATGGCTTACTATCGTACTCATAACGTGGATACACGTATAGTCCGAATTTTTAATACCTATGGACCCAGGATGGATCTCAATGATGGACGTGCTTTGCCAAACTTCTTAAAACAAGCATTATGTGGAGAATCCCTCACAGTTTACGGCGATGGAATGCAAACCAGGTCGTTCTGTTATGTTGATGATCTGATCGATGGAATCTATCGATTATTACTTTCAGATGAACACTATCCTGTTAATATTGGCAATGCAGACGAGATGACAATTTTGGATTTTGCCCAAACCATTCAAAGCATTACAGAAAACAAATCGGAAATCTCTTTCCTGAGTGAAGAACGCAGCGAACGGGATCCTCAACGAAGGCAACCCGACATTACGCGGGCCAGAGAAATCCTGGGTTGGGAACCTAAAATTAATCTTAAAGATGGTCTTCTGAAAACTATTCCATATTTTAAAACAAAATTAGAAATTGCATGATCCTTGTTAAGAACAAATTGGAGAGAGATCGTTTTTTGCGCTTCATGACCGTCGGCCTAATAGGTGCTGTGGTTGATTTCGGTGTCATGAATTTTTTATCACATTCCCNAAAATTATCCCTGGTTATTGCAGGCAGTATCTCGTTTATTTGTGCAATTATAAGCAATTTNATTTGGAATCGATATTGGACTTATCCCGACTCAAGATCGCGTCCAATTANAAACCAACTTGTAATGTTCTTTCTGGTAAATCTTGCTGGTGCATTAATTCGTTTGCCAATTCTATATTTTATTGAACCTGAAGTATTTAAATTTTTAAATTACATACCTTTTACACTTCCATTTTCAACAGAGGTCATAGCCAGAAATGGGACCCTGGCCCTTGCCGTTATAATTGTTATGCTTTGGAACTTTTTCGTTAACCGTTATTGGACTTATAATGATGTTANTTCATAAAGGAATATAAAATATATATGATCACAACCGATAAGAAAATCGTTCCCTTATACACTACAAAAGGTGATGCAGAAGTGTTTTTGGTTTTTCCTTACTTATTTAATCGTCTNGGAGAATGGGTGGGATGGGTAACTTCAAACAAAGATGTATATTCTATCCTTGGGTTCTACGTAGGTTATATCAGCGATGATAAGAGAATTTTATGTAAACGGTTTACAGAAGAAAGAAAACCAAACCTTACTCCACCATCTCCACCACAACGAGTAATGCCACCGGCAACCATTCCTCTTGCGCCAATGGTGAGCGAGTTGCTTTATAGCACCGTAGATATCTTACTTGAAGAACCGGAAAAATTACACACTCTTGACTCTGGCGAGTTACGTGAAGACATGGATTAAAATCTTTTAAAATGTAAAAATCCAAACTACAACAATATCTTGGAGTAATATTTAATGAGCACTAATATTAATTCTTTTACACCGAGTGCATCTCATGTTACCATCGCCCAATTGATGCAGCCTGAACACGCCAACAATATTGGTAATGTTCACGGTGGTTGGATAATGAAACTTGTCGATGAAGTAGGCGCGCTTGCATGCATGCGTCATTCACGTCACAGAGTTGTTACAGTAGCTATTGACCAGATGACATTTCGACAACCAATTCGTATTGGAGACCTGGTTACACTTGATGCAGAGGTCACATATACCGGGAACACATCAATGGAAGTTGAAGTACTGGTGTCTGCAGAAGATCCAATCACAGGAGAGTGTACACATACAAACAAAGCATATTTAGTTTATGTTGCCTTAGATGAAAATCACAATCCAGTTTCAGTTCCTCCATTATTGATGGAGTCACCTGAACAAGAAGAAAGAAGGGCATCTGCCATTAATCGCCAGAAACACAGACTGAGTAATCCATAGAATCACGATGACGTCAAATCCAGCTAATGAGGAAGAAGTATCCAAAGAACGTATAGCCCATCCTTTTCGCAATCTGAATGAATTGGTCGATTATATATCCGGGAAAAGAATCTCCCCAATTGACTCAGAAGATGCGGGACTAGGTGAAGCGGTTCCCTTTCCATTTCTTGCCCTTGTTGGACAAAAGGAAATGAAGCTGGCATTGTTGCTTGGATTGATCAATCCAGCCATTGGAGGCATCCTTCTTATCGGGCCGCGCGGTACAGCAAAAACAACCGCTGTACGGAGTCTCCTGGACCTTTTGCCCACCGTTGAGCGGAGCTTGTGCCATTATGGTTGTATCCCTGAGGACATCCTGGCCGGAGGTATGGATGCAGTTTGTCCTGAATGTGCCAAGAAATTTGCTGAAAACCAACCACTTACGAAACCTGATCGTGTTCGTTTGATCGAATTGCCATTAAATGCCCGTCTGGATGATGTGATAGGTGGAATTGATGAAAGAGTCGCTTTACAAGAGCGACAAAAAATCCATCGCGGAATATTAGCCCAGGCGGACCTGAATCTCTTATTTATTGATGAGATCAATCTGCTTGACAATAACATTGTAGATGCGATTCTTGATGCTGCTGCACAAGGTTCCTATACTGTCCGACGCGGGCAGATCTCTGCCACCTACAGATCCCGTTTTGTTTTGATCGGCTCCATGAATCCGGAAGAAGGTAACCTNCGCCCTCAAATATTAGATCGTTTCGGATTGCGTCTGATCGTNAAAGGGCTGGATAATATTGACGACCGTCTTGAAGCCTACCGACGTGTTCATATTTACCAGAAAAACCCACGTCAACTATCAGGTTTATATTCTGAAGTGACCAACTCTATAAGTGATGAAATCCAAGCTGCACGTGAAAATTTAGCCAATGTCAACCTTCCAGATCTTATTGCCCATCAAGCCATCCACATCATCCAACAATTAGGGATCGATTCCCTGCGTGCAGAAATCACATGGTTTGAGGCAGCCAGGGCTTATACTGCGGCAGATGGTCGAACCGAAGTGACAATTGATGATCTGAGAATGGTTGCAGCCATGGCTCTCAGGATGCGAAGGTCCAAATTTATGCTGAACTACTTTACCCAACAGAACGAAGAAGAAGATGAGATGAAATCTAAATTTTCTGAAACTGAGGGATGAAGATGAATACAATAAAAGTTACCCACCGCGATCGCATGCAAGCTTTTCTTTCCGGTCAAACACTGGATCGTTTACCGATTGCCCTCTGGCGTCACTTCCCTGTGGATGATCAGGATCCAATTCGCCTGGCCACCGCAACAATAAACTTCCAAAACACCTTTGATTTTGACCTGGTAAAAGTCACCCCTGCTTCGTCATTTTGCTTGAAAGATTGGGGTGCAGAGGATCGCTGGGAGGGCAATCCGGAAGGGACCCGGCGTTATACAAAACACGTAATAAAATCTCCTAAAGACTGGGAAAATCTAACATTACTTGCTCCAACTTCACAATTTCTCACCAAACAATTGGAATGTCTAAATTTTTTACGAAAGAAAATTGACTCAAATACCCCAATCATTCAAACGATCTTTAACCCGCTCTCCCAGGCCAAGAACCTTGCAGGAGGAGAAACTCTGCTAACCCACATCCGCCTATTCCCGGAAGCTGTGCTTAAAGGATTGGAGACTATTTCCAAAAGCACTCATATGTTTATTGATGCTGCAACAGGCACAGGGATCGATGGTATTTTCTTCGCCGTTCAGCATGCCCAGGCGGGTCTTCTCACAATGTCTGAGTATGACAATTTTGGGAAGAAATTTGATCTTGAATTACTAAAAGCTGCCCAGTCTCTGTGGTGCAATATTCTTCACCTGCATGGAACCAACATTTATTTTGATTCCATCACGGATTACCCCGTAAACATCATCAACTGGCATGATCGGGATACATCCCCATCCTTACAGGAAGCATTTCTCAAATATAAGAGTTTTTTGTGTGGAGGCTTGAAACGAGAAACCATTAGTTTAGGTACTCCCTTAGAAATCGAACAAGAAATTCGCGAGGCAGTTTCTCAAGTTTCCGGAAAACGATTATTACTGGGTACAGGTTGCGTTGTACCCAGTATTGCTCCTTATGGGAATATCATGGCTGCAAGAAGGATGGTTGATAATCATGAGTCTTAGAGTTATATCCGGGAGTGCAAAAGGTAGAAAACTGAAAGACGTTCCTGGTGATACTACCAGACCAATAACTGACCGAGTTAAAGAAGCATTATTTAATATCATTGCCGGGGATGTGATTGGATCTTCATGGTGGGATATTTTTTCGGGGACCGGAGCGGTTGGTATCGAGGCTCTCAGTAGAGGAGCAGAATTTGTACGATTTTTAGATCTGGATCGCAAAGCGGTAGAGACAATTAGAGCTAATGTCGAACATGTTGGTTTTTCATCAAGGGCTGATATCCGACGTGGCGATGCCTTTGTTCTTTTATCATCAAATCCAGAGCGGGTCTTCGATTATGTGTATATCGCACCACCCCAATATCAAAGCATGTGGAACAAAGCATTATTGGCTCTGGATAACAATATTGGATGGATGAATGAAGACGGTTGTGTGATCGTTCAGATCCACCCAAAAGAGTACGAGAATATTTCCCTCAAATATTTCCAGGAATATGATCAAAGAAAATATGGCAGCACCTTATTAATATTTTATGAAAGATTAATTTCTGAATAATCATTGAGAAATAATCAATTTATATGCTTCCCAATTCTCAGATTGAATGAAAGTAAACCGCTCTCAAATTTAGATAATCCCAAGAGAATATCCTGGCATAACACCTGGTGAAGTTTCGAAAATATACTCTACCAGCAGAACCGTGCAATATCCCTGCACGATTCCTCTTTGCAATGAAAATACCGTCGAATAGACATTTTATCTGATCTTCGAAGGGGAAGTGCCAGTATCCAATGTATTCAAAAATTTGGAATGATTGAGATTAAGAGTAAACAAGCGAAAATTAGTTTTTAAAATTTTGGAATAACAAATATTTTTCGTCGAATTGATTAATGATTAATCCTTGAATCTAACCACCAACTTTTTGTCCTTATTGTAAGTTGAATGCGCATAAAAGGGCGGATCCTCAGCATCCATGCTGATGATCCGATTAATAAATAATTGCACATCTTCGACCAGAGGATACAGGTTTAAATCGCTGACCTTCACCCATTCAAGACTTCCTTCCGGGGATGAAATTAACTCACCTCGGATAAATTCCCCATAAAAAATAAAAATCCCTATGCCGATCAGATCTTCTGCATCGACAGTCACAACCCCTTTTAGTGAGATCTTCGCTGCTAATCCTGTTTCTTCCAGAAGTTCACGTTCTGCTGCTGATTGAATATCTTCTCCACGTTCTACATGCCCACCAATACCGTTATATTTATTAGCCCACAATCGCTTGTTGGCTGCCCCTTTGATTAACAAGAAGGATTCCCCGCACCGAATAAATATCAAGGTGCGGGGAATAAATAGATATCGATCTTTAGAGACTCCCTGGTCGGCTTGCGGCATTACGCTAATCTCTTCCTTATTTACAATATTTAATCTGCCAGATCGCTGACGTCTTCTTTTTGATAATCACTTCCCATAAAATCCTCTATTCTTGGTGGTAGGGCGACTGGAGGAATGTATTTTTCAACAAAATGTCTGGTCCCTTCAAGGCCCAATAATTTAAAAAGGACCTCAAATTTTTGTTTCCAGAGTGATCGCATTTTCATGTGAAATTCTTCAGGTAACTTAATAATCTCTTCTTTAAATGGTCCAATTGCGTTCTTGCGGGTTTTATAATAAAACTGTTCATCCGTCATACCGGGTTTACGATCTGAGGCATAATTCTTGTCGAGATAAGCATATATTTTCTCACGCAAATCATCAGGTGCATTTTCATAGAACATATTCATAAAACTTGTTGCCAAATGGACTTCAATAGCTTCATACTCCACAAATTTCCCAAAAGCATCTTCAGGCAAAGTTGATGCGCCATGTTGGACGGTTCCGCCCAAACCATATTCAGACCGTGAGAACCTGCTCAAGGTTCGCAATGTATCAAAATCAACATTAACTTGCGCGATCGTACCATCAGGTAGGACAATCCCACCATGCGAAGTCCCAGTTTGAATACTGATCTTACTCAATCCTGAGATGTCTGGATTAATTATTTTAACAGCTTCGTTAAATCCTTTCAGGTATGCTCTTAATTCTTCAACAGTAGAGTTTCTACCACCGACTTCACCGATCTCACCTCCGATAGAGATGGTTACACCTTCTGGTTGGTGTTCCCGGATGAAGTTAGAGAAATATGCAGATAATTCAACATTCAGCTTTTGTTGTTCAGTGATATCATTTTTGGTTATATCAACAAGAGTGGATGTGTCTATATCAATATTATAAAAACCAGCTTTTATAGCTTCCAGGATTAAATCCTTAATTGAGTTCAACTCGGCATCCGGATCTATAGCATACCTTTTGGCTGATACTTGAAAATGATCACCTTGAATAAAAACTGGTCCTCTAAAATTTTCAGCAATAGCGGCTGCAAGTATATTTGTTGAAAATTCTACAGGACGCTGGGAAGTGTATCCCATTTCAGAACGGGCGATCTCAAAAATTATCGCTGCTGAATTCACCGAAATCGCTGCACTAAAAGCTGCTCGCGCTGCGTCGAATGAAAGTACTCGCATATTCATTGCTGGAACTGTAAAGGTGTGTGGAGTTTCATCACGTCCCCGCGCCATGTAAAGTTCATGGATCGATGCAGGGAAGATTCCAAGTTCCTGGGCGACCAATCTTACAAGAAATCGTGCCCATCCCTGGCGGGTACCTGTTTCCAGAGTAGATACTTCCACCCAGCGATGGATTTTTTTCTGTAAAACATTTAGATCAGTTACAGTTACCTTGCCATGAGAATAATTTACACTATTTTCAACAAGGTCCATAAGTTCAACAATTTCATTTAACATAACTAACTCCTCTTTTAATATTTTTTTCCTACAACTAATTTTTTTTAACTTCGTAAATATTATGATAATTTGTTTCGTCAAATACTCAAGTTTACCTTGGAGTAGTGATGGGCGATTAGGAAGAATGGCTTGATTATAACTGTAAACTCAGGCTATAATAAACAAGCTTATTCCTTTTGAGACTTTATTTCTGTACAGGAGGTACATAAATGGGCGACCTATTTGAAAAAGTAACCGGAGATCAGGACATCGTGAAAAAACTGGGTAGTTATATCCCTGGTTTTAAAGGATATATTGAACGCCAAAACCGCCGCGCAGCCGACAAGATCTTACGAGAGACCGTTGCTGATCGATTTGAAGATCTCTGGAAGAGAACTTCTGCCTTGCAAACTGATTTGATCAGCCAGGGTGGAATTGCATTTATCGATGATATGGAAAAAGCAGCCATTCAACTACGAACATTTGTCGATAAAATTCGCACTGCGACTTACGGATATTCTGGATTCTTTGATGCTGTAAAAATCAACGAAGATGAACTTGCTCAACTGTATACATTTGACAATGCATTTTTCGAAATGGCTGAAGAGATAGGGCGAGCACTTGATAATTTAGAAAATACGCTTAATGATGAAACTGGTTTACCGGCTGCCATCCGCAATTTGATAACTTTAGCCCGCCAGGCAACCGAAACTTTCAATCACCGCTACGAAGTATTGACTGGTGGTGAAGAAAAATAATAAATAAATAAGTTGCAGAAGCGCTTCTGCAACTTATTCTTAAATATTAATAGGTAGGACAGGAGAACCTTCAAATGTGGGATGAATACTATTGCGCAAAAGACACAGATGAAGTGATTCGGTTATTATCAACTAAAGGGGAACAAGCTCGGATCATTGCAGGTGCGACTGACTTGATCCTCGAATTTGAGCATGGCCTGCATCCAAAAGTTGATACGATCATAGATNTCTCCCGTATTCCCAACCTGGACAAAATTCACATTACCGATAATNACATAATCCATCTTGGACCTCTGGTNACTCATAACCATTGNGTAGGCTCTAAATTGATCCGAGAAAAAGCTTACCCTCTGGCACGNGCCTGTTGGGAAGTAGGAGCACCTCAAATTCGCAATCGAGGCACAGTAGTAGGAAATCTTATNACTGCTTCTCCTGCCAATGATACGATCACAGCTCTGATGGCNTTGGATGCACATATCGTCTTAAANTCAGTGAAAGGTGANAGGACGGTAAAGCTGGGGGATTTTTACACTGGAGTTCGCAAAACAATAATGCAATCCGATGAGATGGTGGTTGATATCTGGTTCCATGCCACACAAGGAAATCAACGTGGAACTTTTCTCAAATTAGCTCTGCGCCGTGCCCAGGCTATCTCGATTGTAAATGTAGCCATCCTTCTCACACTTGAAAATTTAAAAATTAGTTCTGCATCAATAACACTCGGAGCAGTCGCACCAACGATCATACATGCCTCTAATGCAGAATCATTCCTAATGGGAAAAATTCTGGAAGATGATAATATTGCTCAAGCAGCCTTATTAGCCATGGAAGCTGCAAAACCGATTGATGATATCAGGGCTTCTGCATCTTACCGTCGCGAAATGGTGCGAATCCTCACCCTAAGAGGCCTGCGAAGCCTGCTCACCAACAAAATGAAGGATGATTTCCCACAAGAGCCAATATTATTATGGGGTAAGAACTCTTCTCATTCCCCTACCACACAATATACACCTCCGTACGTGACAGGATCAGCGATCATAACCAATATCAATGGCAAGGAATATACCTTTAGCGATGCGCATAAAAAAACTTTATTGCGTCTTCTACGTGAAGATGCTGGACTGATCGGGACCAAAGAAGGATGTGCCGAAGGCGAATGTGGCGCTTGTACAGTTTTCCTGGATGGAAAAGCTGTCATGGCCTGTCTGGTGCCAGCTGCATGTGCCCATGGAGCTGAGATCATCACTATTGAAGGACTTGCCAAAAATGGAACTGCCCAAAGTTTACATCCTGTTCAGGATGCATTTATTCAGGAGGATGCAGTTCAATGCGGGTATTGCTCCCCCGGTTTTATCATGTCGGCCGCAAAATTATTAGAAGAACGAATGAATCCAACACATAATGAGATCCAACAGGCAATCACAGGAAATTTGTGCCGTTGCACAGGATATTTCAAAATTATTAAAGCTATTGAACAAGCCAGTAAAATTATTGATGTGGGCTGATAAAAGATAGATAATAGAGGATAAATAAAATGAGTAAGTATTCGAAATATCAGAAACCGCCAAAAGAAATTAAACCTGTTTCGCACCCTATTTGGAGGGGTATTGGATGCTTGATGGCGATAATCCTACCAGTTTTATCCTACTTTGGCGCAATAGAATATATAAATACAGGACTCACAAAAGGTTGGCCTATTCCAACGGGTTTGCTTGGTTTCGTAAAATTTCCAGTGTGGATTTGGAAGGTTCCCATATTAGGGAATATTCTTCAGCCAATTGCCACTTTCCGTAACTTCTATGCCATATTGTTTTTTACAATTGTTTTTTTAATTGTGTTGTCAGGCATATTATCTTTCTTTTATTCTGTCCTCTATCGTATTGTTGGCCCACCCGTTCTTTCACCAATTGATGCTCCTCCTATTAAGAATCGAAAAGTGAAAAAATCCAGATAATATTTTGAGGCATTATGGAAAATCTATTTTCCGTTGGAAAATCCATCAAACGAATTGATGCGTTTGGCAAAGTAATTGGTAAAACTCCATTTTCAGGTGACTTATCAATGCCTGGAATGCTTCATATGAAAATACTGTTTGCCAAGCACCCCCACGCACGGGTTCATAGTATTGAAACCCGTGAAGCATTATCAGTACCTGGTGTGATTGCTATTTTTACAGCCAAAGATGTACCAGTTAACGAATATGGACTTCAAAAAAACGACCAACCAGTATTATGTGGTCCAGGTTCAACCAGAATTGACGGAGATATCGTTCGATTCGTTGGCGATCAAGTTGCTGCGATCGTTGCAGAAACTGAAGAGATCGCTTCAGTAGCTCGCGGCCTGATCAAAGTCACCTATGAGGATTTGCCTGTCCTCACTGATCCTGTCATAGGAATGCAACCGGAATCTATAATAATCCACCCGGAACTTGGAAATAGCAATATCTGTGTTCACGATAAGATCCGTAAGGGAGATATTGAAAAAGGATTCAGTAATTCAGATGTTATTGTTGAAAGCGAGTATTTCGCACCTGTTCAAGAACATGCTTTTTTACAACCAGAAGCTGGCCTGGCATACATGGATGATGAAGGTCGTATCACCATTCAAGCAGGAGGACAGTGGACCCATGCAGATCGGGACCAAATTTCACATTCTTTAGATCTTTCCCCGGAGAGCATCCGGGTGATTTATCCAGCTATTGGTGGAGCATTTGGGGGCCGAGAAGATATGTCCGTTCAAATTGTTCTAGCGCTGGCGGCCTGGAAATTAAGAAAACCAGTACGAATAATTTGGACGCGCCAGGAATCAATAATAGGGCATGGAAAAAGGCATTCCATGGTTTTAAAAACCAGATGGGGGGCCACTAAAGAAGGAAAACTCATTGCAGCCGAAGCTGAAATTATTGCAGATGCTGGCGCATATATGTACACTACCAATAAAGTTCTGGGGAATTCAACCATTACGTCTACTGGCCCTTATGCCATACCAAACGTAAAAGTGGATGTATACGGAGTGTACACAAATAACGTTCCAGGTGCAGCTTTTCGCGGATTTGGAGCTCCACAAGCCTTATATATGGCTGAATCGCAAATGAGCAAATTAGCTGAAAAATTATCAATGGATCCCGTTGAATTCCGACGACTGAACGCCCTTCGTGATGGAGATACGCTCGCAGTTGGCACAGTTGTACCTGGACCAGTAAGCATGTTGATGGTGATCGATGCCGCAGCATCAAAATTTAATTGGCAACCATCAATTCAATCCGAAATGGACACCAAAAAAACAGGTTCTTTGCTTCAAGGCAATGGTTTCGCTTGTGGGTTTAAGAATGTCGGTTTTAGTTTTGGTTACAAGGAAAATTGTTGGGCACGTATTGAATTAAGAGGCAAAACTGAAATTGAGGAAGCCACACTCTGGCATAGTAGTGCTGAAGTTGGCCAGGGAACACACACAATTATGCTGCAAATGGCGTCCGAGGCAACCGGTGTTGCTGTCGACAAAATAAAACTAGTGGCATCAGATACAGCAACATCTAATAATTCGGGAAGCGTTTCTGCATCACGTATGACTTTTATGTCAGGAAATGCAATAATTGGTGCAGCCAAACTCGCACTAAAAAAATGGGGTCTGAAAGAGCGCCCGGCTTGTGCTGAATTTGTATTTTATGCTCCCGAGACTACTCCCTTTGATAAAGAAACTGGATTCTCCAAGCCCAATTTTGCATATGCATATGTCGCTCAAGCTGTTGAAGTCGAAGTTGATACCGAAACAGGGATCATCCGAATAATTCGCGTAGTTTCGGCAAATGACGTCGGCCAGGCTATTAATCCGGCACAGGTTGAAGGACAAATCGAAGGTGCAGTGGTACAGGCATCGGGTTATGCCATATTGGAAAATTATCTAACGAAAAATGGTCAAGTACTAACTGACCAGCTTAGCACCTACCTGATACCGACCGTACTNGATATTCCGAACTCGGTTGAATCCGTGATCGTAGAAGTTCCAGACCCTATTGGTCCATGGGGTGCTCGCGGCCTGGGTGAGCTACCATTTTTACCATTGGTCGCTGCGATCACTGATGCAATTCATCAAGCAACCGGGGTTTGGTTTAATGAATTTCCACTAACCCCGGAAAGGGTATTGCGCGGTTTGGGTAAAATATCATAATTACTTATGAGTATAACAATATCAGAGGTAGATCACATCCCCCATTGGTGGGGATTGTGGTTTAATAAACAATATGGATCCAATAATTATTATCCGCGGCGCAGGAGATCTCGCAACTGGAGTGGCACTACGCCTCTTCAGATCAGGTTTTCGATTGGTCATGATCGAATTGGAACAACCTCTGACTGTCCGCCGCACTGTTTCCTTCTCTGAAGCAATATACACCGGCCTAACTTATGTGGAGAACGTCCCAGCCAGGAAAATCGATTCATTTGACCATATACCCACTTCATTCTTAAACAATGAAATTCCAATACTGGTCGATGAAAAACTCAGAATTCTGAGTACGAATAAATCTCAATACCCGGTTCTCATTGACGCTCGCATGGAAAAAAGACCACCAGAAATCAATTATATTAACCTCTTGCCTCTGGTAATAGGCATAGGGCCTGGTTTTACAGCCGGACTCGATTGCCATGCAGTAATTGAATCCAGTCGTGGTCATTTCCTCGGACATATCTATCGAAAAGGAACTGCTCAATTAGATACAGGCCAACCCGCTGGAGATCCAGCTCGAATTTTACGCGCACCTATTGATGGAACAATAATGACAAAGGCAGAGATTGGCGATCTACTGGATTCAGGTCAGGTAATTGCCACGATTGAAGATCAAGCCATTCTAGCCCCTTTCTCCGGCTTATTGCGCGGACTTATCCATTCAGGAGTATATGTTCATAAAGGATTAAAGATCGGCGACTTAGATCACAGCACAAATGGGGATCTATGTCAGTTTGTATCCGATAAAGCCATGGCAATTGGAGGAAGTGTTCTTGAAGTCATTTTGAGCGACACAAATATCCGGCCTGGTCATTATGTATCAAGTTAACCCATGAGTATGAAATTATCAAAAGCATTGCGTCTCTCAAAGACACCAAGAGTAGCTTTTGTGGGTGCCGGTGGAAAAACAAGCGCATTAACCTCTCTTGCTCAGGATTTGCCAAAGCCATTGGTGGTATCAACCACAACACACCTGGGAATATGGCAAACCAGGTTTGCAGACCAGCATATTATCCTGAGTGATGATACTGATTGGAAAATTATTGAGGATAACTTATCATCCGGGATCATATTGATCACACAAAAACCCAAAGGAGGTCGTCTGTCTGGTTTAAGCGTTTCCCAGATAAATAAGGTTTTTGAGATTTGTGAAAGTCACCATTTGCCACTTTTATTGGAATGTGATGGATCGCGTCAACTCCCACTAAAAGCACCCGGGGTCAATGAACCCCCTATTCCAGAATTTGTGGAGGCAGTTGTTGTAGTTGCAGGCTTATCTGGACTCGGAAAATCCTTAGATAAATATACGGTTTACAATCCAGAAGTTTTTTCCAGATTGGGTAATTTACAAACAGGTGCGGAGATCTCAAGTGTTGCTCTGGGGAATGTAATTGACCACAAACAAGGTGGTTTAAAGAATATTCCAAACCATGCAAAAAGAATTTTATTATTAAACCAGGCAGATACACCAAGCTTACAAATCCAAGCCAGGAAAATTGCCAATAAACTACAAGACAGCTTTGACAGAATAATCGTGGCAGAGCTAATCAGGAATAAAATCCACACGATATTTGAACCTACAGCCGCCATAATCCTTGCCGCAGGCTCTTCGTCGCGGTTTGGTCAAACCAAGCAACTTCTGGATTATCACGGGGTGCCTTTCATAAAAGCTGTCACTCTTTCTGCAATTAACGCCGGATTATACCCAATCGTGGTAATTACTGGAGCAAATGCGAACGCAGTAAATGAAGAACTCATGAATATTTCAACTGAAATTAATATTGTCTTCAATCCCAATTGGCAAAATGGACAAAGTACTTCGATCCATACTGGAATCGATATTCTTAATAATCATAAATATTTTCAATCTCAAGTGGATGATCAAGTTTTTATACCTAATAATCCGGGAAGTGTAATTTTTCTGCTTGCCGATCAGCCACAGGTATCCCCGGCTGTTTTGAGATGCCTGATGGAAGAACATAGCCACACTCTTTCACCTGTCATCGCCCCATTAATTAATGGCCGACGGGCAAACCCGGTACTCTTTGACTTACAGACTTTCCCTGATTTGATGAATCTGGAAGGAGATATCGGTGGTCGGGGTATCTTCTCAAAATATTCCCCTGTTTATGTCGAATGGAATGATAGAACCTTAACACAAGATGTGGATAACCCCGCAGATTACGAAAGGCTTCTACTTGACTAAATCTGATGGTATTGCCGCGATAATTTTAGGAGCTGGGTTATCTACACGCATGGGATGCGCAAAATTATTGCTTCCCTGGAAGAATACTACTATCCTTGGATATATTGTATCCGTTCTGACATCCAATGGGATTAAAGATATTATTGTAGTTATTCGTCCAAACCACGATCAACTAAGTGAACATATTCAAGATTTATCAAATGAATATCCTGTACGATTTGTATTGAACGACTCCTTCAAACCTGAGGACATGCTAACATCAATACATTATGGTTTAAAGGCAATCAAATCTTCGCCTACAGCTGCCCTAATTGTACTTGGCGATCAACCTCAAATAGAGAAGGACACAATTCATCGAATCCTTCTCTCACACCAGCAAACGAAATCATCCATTGTCATCCCGAGTTTCTCAATGCGTCGAGGGCATCCCTGGTTGATTCCTAATCATCTAATTTCACAGTTTATTCATCTCCAGCATCCTCTCACCCCGCGCGATTTTCTTAAAAAACATGAAGATGAAATTAACTATGTAATTGTTGATAATGATAGTATCCTAAAAGACATTGATACACCTGACGATTACGAAACTCTCAAATTGAATACCTGATATATTTCGATAAAGGTTCATGTAATCTTTATCCCTCCATTTTCATAATTTCCTTAAACATCTAATTGGCGCAAACTCCACCCCTTGCGATTTTTTATATAGTATGCTATTTTTATCTTAATGAAGATACGGTCATTTGTTGCAGTAGAATTTCCATCATCAATACAAGATGCGATCATTTCTCAAACGACCAATCTAAGAAAGCTTTATCCAAACCACATAATTCGATGGGTAAAACCAGGCAATATCCATCTTACGCTCAAATTTCTTGGAGACATAACGCAATCAAACCTGGAGTTTATAGCAAGGTCATTAGCTCATGAGGCAAAAAAAGTAAAACCGTTTTCAATCTCGTTTACAAATTTGGGAATTTTTCCAAATCCTAAAAAACCAAAGATCATTTGGATTGGAGTTAATTCTCCTTCCATTTTAGGTGAATTTCAAAGTAAAATTGAGGCCCTGACTTCCAGGCATGGGATACCAATTGAGCAAAGACGATTCTCCCCTCATATCACTTTGGGACGGATTTCAGATAGTAATTCTCTGGATACCATTGAGAACTTGATCATTGAAATTAGTTCAATCAACGTCTCCACTTTAGATACAGTAAATATTTCTGCAATAAAGATTTTCAAAAGCGACCTTAAACCAGACGGTCCGATATACACTGCAATTTACAATATTCCTTTTGGGGAATAACCCAATCAGAAAGGTAAAAATAATTAAATGCTTGAAATCGCTCGTACGATCATAAATTCGCTTGAAGAAAAAAAAGGAGAAGAGATTCTTCTCCTCGACATTCAAAAAGTCTCAACCTTCACCAATTATTTCATAATTTGCACTGGTACTAGCAACCGTATGTTGGACGCGTTGGCTGATGCAGTAATACTGAGTGTCAACGAAAACCATAAAATCAAAGGTCATATTGATGGTAATCCAGATTGTGGATGGATGGTCGTTGATTTTGGTTTGATCCTTGTCCATCTATTTTCACCTGTTCAACGCGATTTTTACAAATTAGAAGATCTCTGGCATGAAGGAAAAATCATCCTGCACGTCCAGTAAACAAAGAAGTGACCTGTAAAGTATAGATCAGGTCACTTCTCTTCTTTCAATTTCCTTTTAACTTGAATTTAAATTATCCCTCAAATATCCAAAGATCGTTCGCGCGCTTCCAGACTACAAGTTCTTCCGGTTTAAACCAAAGCGAAACTTCCTTTTTTCCATTTTCGACGGAATCGGATGCATGGGTAAGATTCCTTCCAATTTCCAAACCGAAATCATGGCGAATTGATCCGGGTGCTGCTTCAGTCGGACGGGTCGAACCCATCGTTTGGCGAACTGCATCAATCGCAAGAGGACCTTCCCAAACCATCGCCATTACGGGAGCAGATAAAATATATGCGATCAAACTATCATAAAACGGTTTTCCTTTATGAATCGCATAATGTGTTTCGGCCAACTCCTTGCTCACCGCAATAAATTTTGCAGCAACTAATTTCAAACCTCTTCGTTCCAGACGATTTATTATTTCCCCGATCAATCCACGTTGGACTCCATCAGGTTTAACCAGTACCAAAGTTTTTTCCACTATTGCCTCCATATCTGTTATTAATTATAGGTAAGGAATCGAGTTAATTTACATTATTATTTCAATTCGAAATTTTTAGAATGAAATTTCATCCTAAACAATCAAAATAAACCTCGGGGATCACCCGAGGTTTATATTTTATCATGCAGGTAGATATACCGCCAATTAACCTTCAGATTTTGTTAGTGCAACAACTCTTCCGCTTTTGTATACGCATCGAGAGCATCTTGAAGTCGGTTTGCCCTCATATAGGCATCACCCAGTAGTTGCCAGATTCCAATTTCAAGCGGATACCGGTACGTGGTTTCACGCAAATCATGAATAACTCCCTCAAGGAGCTGACCTTTTTTTACCAATCGTGTATACACTTCGATTGCCTTCTTGAGTTCACCACTTTCAATGAATGACTGAGCTCGTTCCAATGTTCCAGCTTCTTTTTCAATATCTCTCGCGGGGATTTTTGATAACATTCCAGGTCCAGGTGGTTTACTAACCTGGGGAGATTCATTGCTGTGCAAGGCTGTTTCGGTTTTAGATATATCTTTAATTTCTTCAGCAGGTGGGGTTTGTTCAGGTTGTATTGGTTGCCACTCGCCTGAAGAAACAGGTTTTACCACATCACCGAGAGGCTCTAATTCCGGTTCAGATTCTGAATCTTCAAAATTCCAATTTGATGAATCTGTTGGGAAAATTTCCCCTATATCATCAATATCCTTTTCGCCCGGTATCGACTCTGATTCATTGCTTTCTTTAATTTGCTCAGGTAATGCTTCAGACTCTGAAATCCACTCAGATGATGTCGCTTCCTTCTCCATATCTTTCAACCAATCAGGGATTGGTTCAGTTATTTCGTTTCCATAAAATTCAGAAACCTTCGGAGCAATAGGTTCCGAGGTGTTTGTATCACTCGCATCTGAATTCGATAACCACTTTGATATATCTGTATCCGCGGAAGGATCAATCTCGGATTCAGGTCTAATTATAAATTCCTGGTTTACGGGAAGCCCAGTCTGAGGACCTTCTTCTAGTGGTAATTCTTCCACCAAACTGGAAGATTGAACATCGGGAATAGATTCATCGAATTCAAGNGGATATTCAGGTTCATCCTTGGTAGATGTTTCAGGAAAATTGACAAGGTTNGGCGATCCAACCACCTTTCCTTCGACCAATTCTTCCTGTTCATTTGCTATGAACTCGCGAGTTTGTTCATCTCCACCCGTTTTTTCTGACCCTTCGGTTTCTTCTTCAATTATCGATGCTGTTTCTCCAGTTTTTCTAAAATCAATCAATTCAGGTTCTGATTGAAATAAAATATTTGCTTCATCTTCAACAGAATTAAGATCATCTTCAATTGAATTCTTCACCCATTCGGGCGGTTCTTCCAGCCTATCTTCTGGTTTGGTTAATAACTCCTCAGGTTTTGCTCCTTGCCTTGCTGCCAGACTTTCCAACCAAGCCATGGCTGCATCCTGATCTTCCATTGAAGGTAATCCATCATCTTTCGATTCAACTTTCAGCGTTGTATCTTCACTGGTTGGAACCTGAATTTCATCTTTATATCCCAATCCTTCAAGTTCAGGTATAGATTCAAGCTCAGGTGGGGTTATTTCCTCATCTATTAGTGAAGATATCTCTTCTCCAGCTCCTAAAGTAGATGCAAGCTCATCATTAGGAGATATCCCTTCCTGGGTTAATTCAATTTCATTTAACCAATCTGGCAAATCATCTTCGGTTGCTGATTTTTTATCAATATCAATTTTTTCCCCGGTGGGGGTTAACATTTCGGACTGATCTTGAATCTCACCAAAAGGCTCGTTTGATATATCCAGGTCATCAACCTGCTTTTCCGATCTAGCATTTTTTAACCATTCCGGAAGATCTTCTTCAGCCGTTGCTTCTAGTTCAGGATCAGTTTGATCCCCTGAGGAAGAATAAAATACTTCGGAATGATCTTGAATCTCATCAATAGGCTCGTTTGATATATGCAGGTTATCAACCTGCTTTTCCAATCCATCATTTTTTAACCATTCCGGCAGGTCTTCTTCAGCTGTTTCTTCTAGTTCAGAATCAGTTTGATCCCCTGCGGAAGAAAATCCTTCGGATTGACCTTGAATCTCAACAATAGGCTCGTTTGATATATCCAGATCATCTACCTGCTTTTCCATTCCATCATTTTTTAACCATTCCGGCAGATCATCTTCAACCGTTGCCTCTTGTTTAGNATCAATTTGATCTTTGGCGGAAAAAATTTCTTCGGACTGACTTTGAATTTCCCCAATCGGCTCATTGGTTATATCCAAATCACCATCCTGTTTTTCGGATCCAATATCTTTTAACCAACCCGGCAGATCATCTTCATTTTCTTTAATTTCATTCGACTCATTCCCACTATCAATAGCATCCCGCTTAATATCGCCCAACCAAGAAGATATATCATCGGCAGGTTGACCTGATCCTTCTAGGCTTTGCTCTAGAGGTTCTTCCGAAGATAGCGTTTTGAAAATATCCTGGTTTGGTTCCATTTTTGAGGATATCTCTGTTGATTCCTTTTCTATCTGGATTTGGTTATTAATTTCATCATTTTTCATCCAATCCGGAACTACTTCTTCAGATATGCCCTTCTCCTTTACAGCTTCCAGTAAACCAGATTCATGTTCATTATCTATAAATTTATCTTGTAGGGGTGAATTTATCGAATTTACATCCAACAAAGCTTCTAACCCATCCGGCAATTTATCAGATTCCAGCAATTCTTCATCTGGAGCCATTTCTTTTAGCCATTCTGGAATCTCAGCTTTAGCTATTGGTTCTTCATTTTCAATTTCAGTATCATCAGAAACAGAATTATCTGCTGAATTATCCGTGTTTTTTTCCCAACCTGATGAGCGCATCCAATCCGGAACTTCAAGTTCATCAGAACTTGCTTCGCTTTCTCCTTCCAATGCGTGCGCAAGATTATCTTCACCTAATTCTGGTTGAATTTCAATTGTTTTTTCTGAAAGCCATTCCGGCACATCCTGCTGCTCTTCTTCAGGTTTCAATTTGATACCCAAAGAAGAAGCCCAAGCAGGCTGTGATCTGCGTTCCATGTCATTTGGGTCATAATCTAAAAGCTCTAAATTGACCGCAGCGTCCGGCACATTATCTGAATTGAACATGGATCCTGTAACGAATCCTGCATAAGGGTCAAGAGCCTTGACACGTAAACGGTATGTTTGAGTGAATTCGTGCTGGTCGCCAGGAGGCATTAAATCAATAAATGTTCTGAGGGCATCGAAACAATATGGATAAATTTTTAATAATTCCGTACATATTTCAATTGCCTGTTTTTTGCGACCATCTTTGCTATAGGCCCTGGCGAGCATCACTTGAAGATCTGGACGATTTGGATCATCCGCAAGAACAGCCCTGATCTCAGCAATCGCCTGACTATACAATGCGCCTTGAGCGTACATATTTGCGAGGGCATCCCGGGTTAAACGCACTTTTGGGGGCTGAACCCCATCTCGTCTCCCATACAATTTTCGCAGTTCGTCTTGAATAGCCGGGTTTGAAGGTTGTACTTCAAAAGCGCGTTCCATATGCCAGATCGCCTCATCCAATTTGTTTTCATCATCTCTGATGATGCTCATACCAACATGAGAAACAAAATCTTCAGGAACTGAATTTAAAACACGCTGAAAAATATCTGCAGCATCACTGTATCTGCGAGTTTCCAGAAACGCCTTGCCCAATAAACGATATGTCTCCAAGTGCATTGGAAATGTCTTTAAGATATATTGGCAATGAGCTATCGCCTCGTCTACTTGTCCACTTTCAATCATGGCTTCAACTTCACGGTTATAAACTCGCAGAGAAATTTTTGTCATATGCTCACTCCTACTCTCGCTATCAGTATGCATGATTCTTCGTGTTTATGCAAGTAATTTGCTTGAACAATATCCAATATAATTATTTATAGAATAGTGGTAAAGGATCAATTTTTTCATCTTGAATAATAATTGCATCAGACAAGTAACGTTTGGATTCTTCAGCCTTTTCTTTACTATTGGCAAAAATTGTATACAAGAGATCACCTTCTTCAATGTAATCTCCAACTTTCCGGTTGATCACAATTCCTACAGAATGATCGACACTATCACTCTTTTTTGCCCTGCCGGCTCCTAATAACACTGAGGCTTCCCCGATCAATCTGGCATGAACTTGTGAAATATTACCATTTCTCAGTGCGTTAATACCCTCGATGTACCGTGCCTTTTGAAATTTAGATGGATCATCCACGAAGCTTTCATCCCCACCCTGGGCAGTAACAAGACTCTTGAACTTCTGTAAAGCAGTTCCGTTTCGAATGGAGTTTTCAGCAAGAATCCGAGCTCCATCAAGACCAGCTGACATTCCTCCTAACACCAGCATATTTGCACTAAGCACCATACAATGTTCATGGAGATCAGCTGGTCCCCCGCCATTCAAAGCATTGATCGCTTCACACACTTCCAATGAATTTCCAACAGCATTCCCCAATGGTTGATTCATGTCTGACAAAAGAGCTACTACCTTTCTTCCTGCCAAATCCCCGATTGATACCATCATTTTTGCCAACGCCCTTGCCTCTTCTAAAGTCTGCATAAATGCACCTAAACCAGTTTTTACGTCCAATACTATAGCTTGTGATCCAGCTGCAATCTTTTTACTCATAATTGATGATGCTATTAGTGCAAGCGATGGAACAGTTCCGGTTACATCCCTTAGAGAATACAATTTCCCGTCAGCGGGCGCAAGATTTCGGGATTGACCAGTTAATACTAGACCTATCTTTGATAATTGGCGTTCAAATTCATCCGGGTTTAGATCTGTTCTGTAGCCCGGTATAGACTCCAATTTATCAAGAGTTCCACCACTAAAGCCCAACCCTCTCCCGGACATTTTTCCAACACGCAAGCCACAGGCAGCTACTACAGGCAGAACCACTAGACTGGTTTTATCGCCAACTCCTCCTGTTGAATGTTTATCTACAGAAATTCTAACCAACTTGCTTAAATCAAGGGTATCTCCTGACTGAGCCATAGCCATCGTTAGGTCAGTCACTTCACGAATTGTCATTCCGTTTAACATGACAGCCATAGCCCAGGCAGATACCTGATAATCTGGGATTTCACCACTTGTAAAACCACTTATAAAGAATTCTATTTCTTCTTTAGAAAGTTCTTGATTATCTCGTTTTTTTATGATTATATCTGTTGCCCGCATTCAAAACTCCTAACAAATTTATATAATGAAAGTGTAACTGGTCCCCTTTCTGGATTATTTTTAAGATCTCCAAAATTTATTAATATTTTATCTTAATATATGCTGAAAATAATTAATATCGATTTGATCACTCACAATTTCTCTCTCACCTTAATCCATATTTGGTCAAACATTTCCATAGTAAGTCTTCCAGTTTGAGTATTTTGCCGACTCGGGTGGTAACTACACACCAATGAAGTTTGGTCGTTCAGGGAATATGCTGCCCCATGTTCAAATTTCAAATCCAGTTTTCGTAAAGAAAATATGAAAAGGATCCTTTCATAAGCAATCCTCCCAAGTGCGACAATAATCTTTGGTTTTAAAGTTCTGATCTCCCTCTCCAAAAATGGTTGACACAAATTTAATTCTTCGAGATTGGGTTTATTAGCAGGAGGAACGCAACGACATACTGCCGTAATAAATAAATTACTTAAATTCAAACCATCTTTTAGATATTCAGCTTTGGGCTGATTTGCAAAACCAGCTTTATACAAAGCCGGGTAGAGAAAATCACCTGAAGCGTCCCCAGTGAACATTCTACCAGTNCGGTTTGAACCATGAGCCCCAGGTGCTAACCCTAAAACCATCACTCGCGCGTTTGGATCTCCAAAACCAGGTACAGGTTTTCCCCAATAGTCACAATCCAGAAAAGCTCTTCGTTTCTTTCTGGCTACTTCTTCCCGCCAGGTTACCAAGCGTGGACACAACTTGCAATTGACAATCTCCTCTTCAAGGGAGTTTAAAGTTTTTATGTTATTCATATTAAAGTTTATTTTCATTTCCATCAGTAAGCAATTAGAGATCAATTGGTAGTTATTTTGATCATATTAATTGTTTCATTAAAAAATTCACCAATATTCTCGTTCATGAGACTACAACCACCTTGTGCCAATTTTTGATCTCCTCCTCCTCGTCCATTATATTTTTCCAGGTGCAGGTTTAATATTTTGCTGGCATCCAGATGAATGTCTTGAGAACATCCTACTACCAAGGATAATTTCATCCCATCCAGACCAGCCAAAACAACTAATAACCCATTCTCCAAGCGGATCATGGAAACCAATTTGCGCAATTCTTCCGGAGATTTATCTGAATACATTTTTGTGATCAATCTCAAATTTTCAACCGTACAAGAAGATTCCAACAATTGAGTCGCTTCGATAGACAAAAACTTATTTTTATAAGCATCCAATTCAAACCGCAGTTGTTTCAAAATCTCCATTTTTCGTTGCACAGATAGGGTTAAATCAGTCATACCAGTTTCCATCATCCCAGAAATTATCTTTACTGTTTGGTAAACGGATTGGAAAACATTCAACGCCTGGGTTCCTGCAACAAAATGGACCCGAATTTTACGGTTTTGTGTTTCAATCTTTATTATTTTTATCAACCCAACCATTCCAGTCTGGGGGCAATGCGTTCCACCACATGCTGAATAATCAAATCCATCCACTTCAACCACTCTAACCTTACCTGCAACTTTAGGGGGGCGTCGAAATGGAATTCCCGGGATATCTTTGTCATCAATGTAATAGCTCTTGACCTGGCGGTTTTCAAAAAGTAAGGAGTTTGCGATCTTTTCCACTTGATCGGAATCGCTTTCCAGAATATTATCAGTATCTAAATCGATCGTTGATGGGTTTTCAAAATTAATATTGGCAGATAATGTCTCTAAATTTAACTCGAGTTCAAAAGCTCGACTCAAAATATGCTGGGCAGTATGGGACTGCATGTTTTGCCTTCGTCGGTACTCATCAATGCTAGCCGGGTACACCCCCGGTAGAATTTCTCTATCCAAAACATGAATGATCTTATTGTCAATTCCTTTGTAAACATCCAGTACTCTCGCATCACCAATCATACCTGTATCATGATCCTGCCCGCCACTTGTTGGATAAAAATATGTACCAGGTAAAATCGCTAACACTTTCCCGCTTTTTTCGGTGAAAATCTCAGTTACTTCAGCCTGAAATTTCAAGCATAAAGAGTCATCAAAATATAATTGTTGTGTCATAAGATCAACATGGCATCACCGAAGGAAAAAAACCTATAATTTTCCTT
>BS_KBA_SWE02_21mDRAFT_10000023_pt1 | contig 49715 bp, 46 predicted proteins | sample BalSeasSWE02_21m_FD_9196 | JGI IMG/M metagenome (IMG submission 9196)
TAAAAATATTGGAAAAGAAAGTAGCTAATTATGATTTAAAAAATGCTTCTTTTTATGAAGATGAAACATTGGAATACAGGGTGTATTTCCACATTCCTGAAGGAAAAATTTTAGCCGTTTATGACGGTGAAGGTGAAATTTTACGCACATCAGAAAGGTTTAAAGACGTTAGTTTACCACTTGTAGTTGCAAATGCCGTGGTAGATGAATACCCTGGGTGGAGTATTTCAGGTGATACTTATTTGGTAACTTATCGTAGAAATAAGGGAACTTCAAAAATGTATAAACTGTTTTTGGAAAAAGGAGATGAGAAAATAAGAGTGAATACCGATGATCGTGGAACATTTCTCTAACCTTAAGGAAATTAAAATTTAGTATATAATCCCCATTGGCTTTCTTTGGGGATTATTTTCAATGCCAATTGCTCTCAATATTTAACACCAATTAACGGAGTCGTAGATGTTGAATTTATTACCATGTTGGTGATGCCTGTGATGCTAAATCATTAAGGTTTATTCTAAATAACACATATGAAGACCACAACTTTTTTAGTTGTGGTCTTTTTTTGGTATTGATATAAATACATGTACTAAGTTTTTTGGTTATATTTGGAGTAACAACTTATAGCAGTAATTACATTTTAAAGAAAAGTATTCTACTCAAAACTTTAAGCAATACTGAAATGAAATATTCAAGAAAATTATTTTATTTAATTGTTCAAATTCTTTTTATAATGCCTAACAGTGGCATAAGTCAAAATATTAAGAAAGATAGCTCAGATATTAAATTAATTAATATAGCAAGGGAAATAATGGTTTCAGCTAAAACATGTGCTTTGATAACTTTAGATGAAGAATGTCGTCCAAGAGTTAGAGTTATGGATCCGTTTATTCCTGAAAGTGATCTTACTGTTTGGTTTGGCACCAATCCTAAGAGTAGGAAGGTAAATCAAATTAAAAAGAATCCTAAAGTAACTTTATATTATTTAGATAGTGATGCCTCAGGATATGTTATGATTCATGGAATAGCCCAAATTGTAAATGATCCAATTGAAAAAGAAAAACGTTGGAAAGATGAATGGAAAGCTTTTTATCCAAACAAATCTAAAGATTATCTTTTGATTAAAGTTTCACCTGAATGGATGGAAATTATAAGTTATACTCATGGTATTATTGGAGACCCTCTTTCTTGGGAACCTCCCAAAGTAATATTAAATTCTAAATAATAAATGTTTGAATAATATTACTATGTTAGTGATGCCTTTGAAATTAAATCATCAAGGTTTATTCAAAATATTAATTTCAAAATCCGCTTAATGCGGATTTTTTTGTATCATTGTTTTAAATCTCCTCTATGAATTTTTTAGCACATTTATACCTTTCAAAAAGCAATAAAAATATTTTAATAGGAAATTTTATTGCCGACGCTGTTAAAGGAAACAAACATAATAATTACCCAAAAGAAATTCAAATTGGTATTTTATTACATCGCGAAATAGACACTTACACTGATAACCACCCAATTGTAAGAAAAAGCATGCATCGTTTAAACCCTCGTTATAGACATTATGATGGTGTAATTATCGATATTTTATACGATCACTTTCTAGCAAAAAATTGGCATCTATATTCTGAAATTCCATTAGATAAATATGCTGAAACTGTTTACACATTTTTACAGGAAAATATTGAAAAATTTCCACAAAGAGCGCAAAATATTTTACCTTATATGATTGAATATAATTGGTTAGTGAGTTACGCTTCAACTGAAGGGATTCATAAGGTTTTACAAGGAATGAATAAGCGCACAAAAGGGATTTCACAAATGGACTTAGCCATTGAAGACTTAAATCTATATTATACAGAACTTGAAGAAGATTTCACAATTTTCTTCAAAGATTTAGAACAATTTACCGAAGAAAAAACAAAATTACTATTACAAAAATGAAAAAAATCATCACAATAATATTTATCGCTGTTACATTATTTCAATGTAAAAAAACAGAAAAATCTATTGCTGAAAAAACTCCAGAAATTGGAGTTATTGGTGATAGCGCTATGGTAGTTTCGGCTAGAGAGGAGGCTTCCCTAATTGGTATTTCAATTTTAAAAAAAGGCGGGAATGCATTTGATGCTATGATTGCTACCGAATTGGCACTTGCTGTTGCATATCCAGTTGCTGGGAATATTGGTGGTGGTGGATTTATGGTTTATAGAATGAATGATGGCAGCACAGGAGGAATTGATTATAGAGAAAAAGCGCCAAAATCCGCAAGCAAAAACATGTATTTAGATGAAAATGGAGATGTAATTGACGGGAAAAGCACTATTGGAGCCATGGCTGTTGGAGTTCCTGGAACTGTTGCTGGCTTATTCAAAGTTCATGAAAAATTCGGTTCGTTACCAATGTCTGAATTAATTCAACCTGCAATTGATTTAGCAAAAAGAGGCCTTAAAGTAACTGAGAAACAGGCAGAAGCTCTTAATTCAGCTCGTGAAAAGTTTAAAAAAACTAACAATTACAAAATTATTTTAGATAATGATTGGAAAGCTGGTGATACCATTAAATATTTAGAACTTGCTGAAACTTTAGAGCGCATAAGAGATAACGGAAAAGATGAATTTTATAAAGGAAAAACTGCTAAATATATAGTTGACTATATTCAAGAACTTGGTGGTATTTTAACTTTAGAAGATTTAGAAAGTTATGAAGCCATATGGAGAGATCCAGTGATTTTTAATTATAAAGATTATAGAATTGTATCAATGACCTTGCCTTCAAGTGGAGGAATTTGTTTAGCACAAATATTAAAATCCATAGAGCCATACGATTTATCAAAAATTGAACATAATTCTGCAAAATATATTCAATTATTAACTGAAGCTGAAAGAAGGTCTTATGCAGATAGAGCTCATTTTTTAGGCGATCCCGACTTCAATACAATTTCTATTGACAGTTTAATAAACCCTAATTATTTACAACATCGAATGGCAGATTTTTCTTGGGAAAAAGCAACAAAATCTTCAGATATTTCGCACGGTAAATTAAGTAGTTGGGAAAGTGATGAAACCACTCATTTTTCTATTGTTGATAAATTTGGAAATGCCGTTTCCGTTACAACTACCTTAAATACAGGATACGGTTCTAAAGTTTATGTGAAAAGTGCTGGTTTCTTTTTAAATAACGAAATGGATGATTTTAGCTCGAAACCAGACGAACCGAATGTGTATGGCTTGGTTGGCTCTGAAGCAAACTCAATTGCTCCAGAAAAAAGAATGTTAAGTTCTATGACTCCTACAATTATTGAACAACATGGTAAATTAAAATTGGTAGTAGGTTCTCCTGGGGGTTCAACAATTATAACTTCTGTTTTACAAAATATATTAAATATTACAGATTACGGAATGGGAATGCAAGAATCTGTTAACAAAGCGAGGTTTCATCATCAATGGTTACCAGACAAAATTTTAATGGAACCAAACGGTTTTGATAGTATTACAAAATCTAATTTAGAAAAACTAGATTATGAATTGTTAGAAAAAAACTCAGTAATTTTGGGGAAAGTTGATGCAATCCTAGTTTTACCAAATGGAAAACTAGAAGGTGGTGCCGATAAAAGAGGTGATGACACAGCAATAGGCTTTTAAAAAATTAACATCATGAAAACTTACATAGCACTTTTAAGAGGTATTAATGTATCAGGTAAAAACCTCATAAAAATGGTTGAATTGAAACAACTATTTATCGACTTGGGGTTTTTTGAAGTTACAACCTACATTCAAAGTGGCAATGTGATTTTTCAATCTTCAGAAAAAAAAATTTCAAAAGTTGAAGGAAAAATTATTGATGAAGTAAAGAAGATATTTGGTCACAGCATAAATGTGCTGGTTATTACAAAAGCAAATCTTACAACAGTTTTTACATCAAATCCTTTTTTGAAAATTGAAACAATAGAAACCAAAACATTGTATGTCATACTCTTAAAAGACAATTATTTTACTGAAGGAATTAAAGAGCTTGAACCTTATTTAACAAATAATGAAGAATTTAAAATAATAGCTAATTGCGCATATATTTATTATCCAAATAGTGCTGGAAACTCTAAATTAACTATTAATATATTCGAAAAAAAATTAAAAACCTCTGCAACTTCAAGAAACTGGAGAACTATTACTAAACTTGTTGAATTAAGCAATAAATAATTGAATACCAATATTTTAAATAAAGAAGTTCAGAATTTTATAAATGCCAATTTAAAAACAGATATTACCAAACTGATTTTAAAAGGGAGTCCGTTTAACGGAATTTCTATTCAAGAAATTGCAGCACAAGTAGTAGCTAAAAACAAGTGTCAAAACAAATTACCAACTTGGTTTAGAACTGAAAATATTTATTATCCTAATAAATTAAATATTGAACAAACTTCATCAGAAATTACAGCAGAATACAAATCAAATTTAGTGTTTGGAAATTCATTAATTGACATAACTGGCGGATTTGGAGTTGATGCATATTATTTTTCACAAAAAGTTAAAAATATAACACATTGTGAAATTAATGAAGAATTATCAAAAATTGTAAGTCATAACTTACTACAATTAAATTCCCAAAATATCAATACATATGTTGGGGATGGTATTGAATTTTTAAAAAAATATATTGAAAAATTTGATTGGATTTATTCAGATCCATCACGAAGAAATGAGGCAAAAGGAAAAGTCTTTTTATTGGAAGATTGTTTACCAAACATTCCTGAAAATTTAGATTTATTGTTTGAAAAAACCGACAATATCTTAATTAAAATTTCACCAATTTTAGACATTACAAGCGCAATTAATGAATTAAAGTTTGTAAAAGAAATTCATATTGTGGCAATTGAAAATGAAGTGAAAGAAATGTTATTTATTTTAGAAAGAAATTACAATCAGAATATTGATATTAAAACAATTAACTTCAATAAAAATGAAGTTCAACATTTTAATTTTACATTAAATGAAGAAGTGTTTTCGACTTATTCTGAGCCAAAAAAATATATTTACGAACCAAATGCAGCTATTTTAAAAGCTGGTGCATTTCAACAAGTATCGAATCATTTAAAAATTGCTAAATTACATCAACATTCACATTTATATACTTCCGAAAATTTAATTGAATTCCCTGGCAGATGTTTTGAAATTAAAAATTGTATTTCATACGACAAGAAACAACTTAAAAAGTTAATTCCTTCAAAAAAAGCAAATATTACCACTCGAAATTTTCCAGAATCAGTTGAGCAAATTAGAAAAAAAACAAGCTTAAAAGATGGCGGAAATCAGTATTTGTTTTTCACAACTGATATTAATAACAAACATATTGTTTTGATTTGCGATAAAATTTAAGGTTTGTATTCATCACAAATATTTTTAGTAATTTTAACAGAATCTTACTCGTTAAAAAATGGCAAATAAAAATATACGCAGCTTGTCTTCTCGAAAAGAATTAGATGATAATTTATTTGAAAACATTGCGGATTTATCACATAAAAATGCTCCAAAATCAGCATTTCAAAAATTAGCAAAACGCTTTATGATTGATGATTCTGTTGTTGTAGGTACTGCTTCATTTTACGATTTTACACGAGAGGAAAATCGAAATAAAAAAATTCATGTTTGTAACGGAACTGCTTGTATGGTTGCAAAAACACAATCAAATCTTCATAAGAACTTAGAAAAACATTTCAAAAAAGATGAAATTGGTCATGCAGCCTGTGTTGGTCGTTGCCATACTAACAATGCATTTATGTATGACAGTAAAACTTTTTCAGCAAATACAACTGAAGAAATAGAACAAATCTTGTCGATTCAGGCACAATTGAAAAGACAAGAAAATAAATACAATATTGGTTGTAATACTACTCCAATATTGACCTCGAAAATTGAAAATATTAATGAGTTTTACAGTTTATCAGAAAAATTTAAAGAAAATTCTCAACTTGTAATTCAAGAAGTAAAAAAATCAAATTTAAGGGGTCGTGGAGGTGCTGGATTTCCTTTTTGGTTTAAATTAGATGCAGTAATTAAAGAAACTAATTCACAAAAATATATTGTTTGTAATGCCGATGAAGGTGATCCCGGAGCATATTCAGATATGTATTTAATGGAACACCAACCACATAAAGTTTTATTTGGAATGTATATGGCTGGTTTAATAGTTGGTGCAAATACAGGCGTTTTATACATTCGAGGTGAATATCCAGATTCCATTAGAATTGTTCAAAATGCTATTGAGGAATTAAAAAACAAAAGCTTAATTGGCGATTTTAAATTTAAAATAATTAGTGGACAAGGTTCATATGTTTGTGGTGAAGAAACAGCTCTTTTAAACTCTATTGAAGGTTTGCGTCCCGAAGTTAGAGTGCGTCCGCCATATCCAACCGAATATGGTTTATTTGGAAAACCAACGGTTTTAAGCAATGTTGAAACTTTTGCAAATATCCATTGGATTCTTGAAAATGGTGGAGATGCATATGCTAAACTTGGCACAAAACAATCAACCGGTACAAAATTGGTTTCATTAGATAGTTTTTTCAACAAACCTGGCATGTATGAAATTGAAATGGGAACTAATTTACACACTATTTTTTATGAATATGGGCACGGTTTTAAAACTGATTTAAAAGGATTTCAAATTGGAGGCCCTTTGGGAGGCATAGTTCCAATGCATAAAATTGCAGATTTAACATTGGATTTTGAATCTTTAAACACCAACGGATTTTTACTAGGTCACGCAAGTGTAGTGTCAATTCCAACCAGATTTCCGATGATACAATTTTTAGAACATTTAATGGAATTTACAGCCGATGAATCTTGCGGTAAATGTTATCCGTGCAGAATTGGCTCTTTTAGAGGTATGGAAATGCTTCAAAAAGCACAAAAAGAAAATTATAAAATAAACCGCCAGCTTTTCGATGACTTATTAGAAACATTGGAAATTGGTTCACTTTGCGCATTGGGTGGTGGCGTTCCACTTCCAGTAAAAAATGCTTTGCTGTATTTTGAAGATGAGTTAAAAGAGTATTTCACTTCCAAATAAATTAACTATGAAAGCTTTTATTAACAACATAGCATTCGATTTTATTAAAGGTGAAACCATCTTGGAATTTGTTCGAAGAATTGAAAAAAATAAAAATGCCATTCCAACAATGTGTCAGGATAACCGATTGGAAAATTTTGGCTCCTGCAGAGTTTGTTCAGTTGAAGTAGCAAGAGAAAAAGATGGCTCAACAAAAACTATGGCTTCTTGCCATACGCCAATTTCTGAAGGATTGTACATTTACCACAATACAGAAAGAATGCAACGCCTTCGAAAAAATATTGTTGAATTGATTTTAACAGATTATCCTGTTGATAAAATATTTCCTTCAAAAGATAAAAAAGCTACACCTTTTCAAGAAACTATAGCACAAATTGGCATTCCAAATGTAAGATATCCTAAAGGAAAAGATCATACAGAAATTAAACCCGATAGAGCGCATCCCTATATAAAATCAGATTTATCACAATGTATCAATTGTTTTCGTTGTGTAAGAGCTTGTGAAGAAATTCAAGGTGAAATGATTTTAGGAATGAGCGGTCGCGGTTTTGCAACTAACATTATTAAAGGATTTGATACAACTTTTAATGAATCTGCTTGTGTTTCATGTGGCGCTTGCGTACAAACTTGTCCAACAGAAGCATTGACAGATAAATTTGAAACAAAAACATTGATTGCAGATAAAACAGTACGAACAACTTGTACCTATTGTGGTGTTGGTTGCCAGTTAGATGTTTCAGTTATTGACGGAAAAATAAGGGGAATTCAAGCACCTGAAACTGCTGAAGTAAATCAAGGACATACTTGTTTAAAAGGAAGATTTGCGTTTCAATTTTATGATCATCCAGACAGGTTGCGCGAACCAATGATTAAAAAGAATGGCAAATTTGAAGTTGTTACCTGGGATGAAGCTTACAATTTTATTACTACAAAACTTATTGAAATAAAAATAAAATACGGGTCTGATGCCATCGGTGGAATTTCTTCCTCAAGAGCTACAAATGAGGAAAATTACTTGATGCAAAAAATGATTCGTGTTGCTATTGGCACCAATAATATTGATGGCTGCGCTCGAGTTTGTCACGCTCCTACTGCTTTTGGAATGCAAAAATCTTTTGGAACTGGTGCTGCCACAAATTCAATAGACGATCTAAAACAAACAGATGCTATATTATTATTTGGTGCCAATCCGTTAAAAGGACACCCTGTTACTGGCGCTAAAATTAAACAAGCTTTTATGAAAGGAGTAACTTCTATTGTTGTTGACCCGATTAGAACAACTTTGTCAGATTTGGCAACTCATTTTTTACAAATTAGGCCAGGAACCAACGTAGCAATCTTAAATATGATGGCACATTATATTGTGAAAGAAAATTTAGTAAAACAACATTTTATTGATTCTTATACTGAAAAATATGAAGAATTTAAAAATCATGTTGAAAACCTAAACATGGATGAGTTAGAAACACTTACAGGTGTNTCAAAATATTTGGTTAAAAATGCTGCCATCGCATATGCAAAAGCTGAAAGGGCTATGGAATTTCATGGCTTAGGTGTTACTGAGCATTTTCAAGGAAGTAAAACAGTGATGTTGCTTTCTAATTTAGCCATGATGACAGGAAATATTGGTAGGAATGGCGTAGGTTTAAATCCATTACGAGGTCAAAATAATGTTCAAGGATCTGCAGATATGGGTGTGCAACCGCATCAAGGAGCTGGATATATGGACGTTAGCAAACCTGAAATCCAGCAATATTATGCTAGCAAATATGGAATTGAAAAAATGCCAACAACTAATGGTTTAAAAATTCCTGAAATGCTTGATGCTGCAATTGAAGGGAAAATTAAAGCATTGTATATTATGGGAGAAGACACTATTATGACTGACCCTAATACCAATCATAGTATAAAAGCTTTTAATAATTTAGAATTAATTGTGGTGCAAGAATTATTTATGACCGCAACTTCTGAAATGGCTGATGTGGTTCTTCCTGCTTCTTCTTATTTTGAAAAAAATGGAACTTTTACCAATGGTGAAAGACGCGTACAACGTGTAAATAAGGTAATTGAACCTATTGGAAATACAAAACCAGATGGACAAATTATTATTGATATAATGAGTCGATTGGGTTACGATCAACCAACTGGATTAACCTACGATGCTGCAAAAGTTATTGAAGAAATATCAGATGTAATTCCTTTCATGAAAGGATTATCTTGGGATCGTTTAGGTGAGAACGGACTACAATGGCCAATAAATGAGGATGGTTCAGATACTAAAATGCTTCATATGGATGGAAAGTTTAAAAAAGGAATAGGAACATTTCATCATTTCGATTTTGAAGAATCACCTGAAATAGTTTCACATGGAAAGAAATATCCATTTATTTTAACAACAGGTAGAGAGCTGGAACATTATAATTCTGGAACTATGACTAGAAGAACCGACAATCAATTTCTTTTAGGAAAAGATATATTAGAAGTCCACCCAAGAGATGCAAAATCAAAAGGAATTGAAGACAATGAAATTGTACGAATTTTTTCAGACAGAGGAAGTGTTAACATTCCAATAAAATACTCTAAAAACGTTAAGAGAGGCGTTTTAAGAACTACTTTTCATCAACCTGAGGTATTTATTAATATTATAACAGGGAGTGTTGGAGATAAAGATACTTTAACGCCAGAATATAAAGTAGTAGCGGTTGACATTGAAAAATTATAACACTCTTTTGAAAACATAATTAAAAATGCAGTTAACATTGAGGTCTAAAAAAGTGATATTTATAAAAAAAAATAATTTATGCAGACATTAATTTATGAAGGTTTTCAAATTACAAAAGAAAACTGTAAAAAAACAAATGATGCCTTGGTAGTTGAGGCTGCATTACAAATAAACATAAATAAAGAACCTTATACTGTTGTGATGAGAACTCCTGGAGATGATTACGAATTGTTAAGAGGTTTGCTATATGCTGAAGATATTTATAAAAAAAAAGAAAATTTCTCTTATGAAATTTTAGAGAAACGGGACAATGGATTTTCAATAATTGACATTCAAATTCCAAAACAACATTTGGGTAAAGGTTATTTGAATAAACGCACACTACTTTCAGTTTCATCATGTGGTATTTGTGGTAAACAAAAAATTGAAGATATTACTGTTTCTGGGGAAAAATTAATAGCCAACAAATCATTTGATACAAAAAATTTAAAAAGAATGTTTTCTGAAATGAAAGCAAAACAAGAAACATTTGATTTATCAGGTGGTTCGCATGCGGCTGCTATATATGATGAAAATACAGATATTTTAGCCGTAAAAGAAGATATAGGTCGCCATAATGCGGTTGATAAAGTAATAGGCCAATTAATTATTGACAACTGTTTGCATAAAGCAAAATATATGTTAGTAAGCGGAAGAGTTTCTTATGAAATTATTTCTAAAGCCTTTATAGCTAAAATACCAATTGTTGTAGCCGTTTCTGCCTGTTCCACATTAGCCGTTGATTTTGCCAAAGAATTTGGTATTACTCTGATTGGTTTTTCTCGTGGGAAAAAAGCTACAGTTTATTCAAACTTATAAGCAAAGTACAAAATACACTATTAATTAAATAAAATACTCGTTTTAATAAATAAACAGTTTATTTTGAGTAATATATTGCATATTTAAAAAATATAATTATCTTTGCATCCATAAGAGCGTCCCTATAAATACAAACTCTTTACGGAGAGGAGTTTAATTTTGTTGGTTTTTACTATAAAATTCCCAATTTTATCAGATTAAAATCAAATTTTGCTTTTAAATATCTCCAAAATAGAAATTTTATCACATAAAATTTAAAGTTTTTTACACTTTTAAAAGACGAGCTAAACCCTTGTAAATTAAGAGAAAATTAACTTTTTAACCTCGTTATTTTTAAAAATTAATAAAAATAATGCAGGATTTTTATTGCTTTTAGTTAAGATTTTTTTATATTTGATGTTCTTACTAATCATTTAATTCTTACTAAAAATGAAAAAATTAAAATTAATTTTCGGATTGCTTATGGTATCTGCTTTTGTAGCAGTTGCTATTTTAAGCTACACTTCAACAGAAGATCAAGCTATTAGAAAAAGTTTAATTATCTTACCAAGAAACGGTTAAAACAGCTACTTTCCAAGTAAAATAATTNTTTTNTCAAATNCACCACAATATNNNNATATTGTGGTTTTTTTATNGTTAATAATATTTTNAACTAAAATATTTTTTATATATTTGATTNTTAAATTGCATTTTTTTTCAAACCCCNNTATGAAAAANAANANANGNATTTCTTTGTATATTAGTAGTNTTATTGCTATATTAATAGTATTNACNCCTTATTTATTATATATCCATCAAAATATTCCTGAAGATTTATTAAGTTATAAAACAATATTTGGCACTATAAAAGGTGGTTATTATAATGTAGTTATTACTTATGTATATTTCTTCTTTTCAAAATTTGTTCCATTACTTTTGTTACTTATTTGGTTTATTACCTGTAAACACTGGTGGGTGCACGCTATATTAATTCCACTTTCAGTGTATTTGTTTCAATTAATTTCTGTAATAAATGATGGTAATGAATTATTAGATGAAGTAACTTTTATTTATACAGTCCCAATCACAACTATAATAATTGTAATACTCTATTTTATTAGAAATAAAATGTCTGTATACATACAGGCTGTTGATTTAAAAAAGGAAATGGATGACAATATGCAATTTCCAAAGAAAAGAGGAGAGAATAAAGATTAATATTGTTAGGAACGTAATTTACTACCAAATATAAGTAGCAACCCAATTGGAATTCCTAATAAAATAATAGTTGTAATGCTATGTAAAAATATTTCAGGAAATACCAATAAAGTAAATACATAACCTCCCATTGCACCACCTAAATGAGCAGAATGCCCAATATTTCCTATTTGATTTTTCATTCCATAAATAGAATACAATAAATAACCAATACCAAAAATATAACCTGGAATTGGAATTGGTAAAGGAAACATAATGAGTCTCATGTCTGGATTTAATAAAATTGCAGCATATATAACCCCAGCTACAGCACCAGAAGCTCCAACAGCACTATAATAGAGTTCGTTTTTATGAAAGGACATTGTATAAAAACTACCAGCTAGTAAACTCCCTAAATAAATAATCAAAAACTTAATTACACCTAAATTCAAAATTATTTGAGGTGCAAAAATATACAGAACATACATATTTAAAATTAGGTGCAAATAATCTACATGCAAAAAAGCTGACGAAACCATTCGTAGCTTTTCACCTCTTTTTATTGCTCCTATTTGAAATTTATATTTATCAAAAAATAGTTGATCACTAAAACCTTTAATAGAAACCAATACATTTACTATTATTATAACTAGAAGCGTTTTGTCTATATTCATTGTTGCATATTTTCAATATTCAACGAAAGTATAAAAAAATGATGATATCAATTGAAAGACACTTAAGTATTCAGAAAATATTTTTATTTTTGATGTAATTATTGCTATCCTATCATGAATTTATTAGTCTATTGTCTTGTTTACCCATTGATTTGGTTTATTTCAATTTTACCATTTCGAATTTTATATTTTATTTCAAACTTTTTTTATCTTTTAACTTATCATCTCATTGGTTATCGAAAAAAAATTGTTTTAAACAACCTGAAATTAGCTTTTCCTGAAAAAAAAGAGCAGGAATTACTTGAAATCCGTAAAAAATTCTACAAACATTTTGTAGATATTTTCATGGAAATGATAAAAACCTTTACAATTTCAAAAACAGAACTCGACAAACATTATACATATACAAATATTGAATTGATTAAAGAATTGAAAAAAGATGGGAAAAGTGTAATTTTAATAAGTGCTCATTATGCAAATTGGGAATGGACAATTGGCATGAATTCTTATATTAATTATAATGCTTATGCGGCTTTCACAAAAGTAAGCAACCCCTATTTTAACAATAAAATAAAAAAAACCAGAGAAAGATTTGGAGTTATATTAAAACAAGCTTCAAAAATTACTCCTACAATGCTTCAAAATTATAAAAACAACACACAATCTATCTATGGTCTACTTAGTGATCAATCACCTCAGTTAAAAAAAGATATGTATTGGAGTCTCTTTTTAAATGTTAAAGTTCCTATTCATACAGGAGGTCAAATATTAGCAAAAAAGTACGATATGAATATTGTTTTTCTTGATACTCGAAAAATTAAAAGAGGTTACTATGAAACTACTTTAAGTATTATTACCAATGAAGCTCAAAAACATTCAGAATTTGAGTTAACTGAGATATATTTAAGAAAAGTAGAAGCTCAAATTAAAGCTCAACCTGAATATTATTTTTGGACGCATAAACGTTTTAAACATAGAGATAAAGCTCCATCCTAAATTCTGTAACTTATATAACTTGTAAAGTATCTTCTATTCTATAAAAAAGAATTCTATCTTGCGACATATTTAAAATATTTATTATTTTTTGTCGGTTCAATTATTACCGTCTATAAGCATATTTATTTTAATAAATAATAAGAGTTAGAAGTCAAATTTTAGCAACGTTTCAATCACTTACAAATTAATTACAACTGCTTAAACGTGTTGAAATAATTAAACTCAATGCAATGATTTAATATTAACTATGAATTTAATAATCTATATTTTAGTTTATCCATTTATTTGGTTTGTTTCAATTTTACCTTTTCGTGTACTATATTTTATTTCAGATATTATATTTGTAATACTTTTTCACCTAGTAGGTTATCGAAAAAATGTTGTTTTAAATAATTTACAATTAACCTTTCCTGAAAAAAGCACTAAGGAATTACTTGTAATTCGTAAAAAATTTTACAGCCATTTTGTCGATGTATTTATTGAAATGATAAAAACCTTTACAGTATCAAAAGAAGAAATTTACAAACGTTACACCTTTACAAATATTGATTTTTTTACCGAATTATATAAAGATGGTAAGAGTGTTATTCTAGTAGGTCCTCATTATGCTAACTGGGAATGGATTATGAGTTTAGATCCTTTTGTTGACTATAAAGGATATGCCGCATACACAAAAATAAACAATCGTTATTTTAATGACAAAATATTAGAATCCAGAGCTAAATTTGGGACTAATTTAATTCAAACTTCTAAAGTAGTTCCTGAAATAAAACACAATCAACAAAACAACATTCAGGCTGCATATGGATTATTGAGCGACCAATCACCTCAACTAAAAAAAACCCATTATTGGGGTGATTTTTTAGGCATTAAAGTGCCTATCCATACTGGTGCGGAAATGCTTGCAAAAAAATATGATATGAATATGGTATTTATCGATACCAAAAAAATAAAGCGCGGTTACTATGAAACAACCTTTAGTTTAATTAGTAATGATTCTACTCATGTTGTTGATTATAAACTTACTGATATTTTCTTAAAAAAAACTGAAGAAAAAATTCGTGATCAACCTGAATATTATTTATGGACTCACAAGCGATTTAAACACAAAGATAATGCTCCAAATGTAATTTAACTTCCAGTAGTTATAGCTGAATTTTAACAATAAAAAAACTCACTTTCGTGAGTTTTTTTATTGTTAGTAATATAATATTGAATTAAATTATTCTTTCATTCCTTCATAAACAACTCTTAATTTCTCAACTTTGTCTTGCATGTCTAAATTTTCATATAAGCCAAGTAATGTTTGAACAACACCAATACTTGATTTATTTAATTCATAAGCTTTTTCATAATAAGGAAGTGCTTCTCTATAAATTGCAAATTGTTTCTCTTGTAATTTATCATATTTATCAAAATCACTCAAGCTTTTGTTCATTTCCTCAACAATAGGAAGTGCTTTATCAATAACAGCAGTACCAATATTTTGATATGCCTCAGCAAATTTAGGATTTAATTCAATCGCCTTTTTAAAATTAGCAATTGCTTCATCAATATTTTTTTGATCCATATTCATAACACCAACATTGTAATATAAATTTGCATCTGTAGGATTCAATCTAATCGCTTCTTCTAACAGTTCTTTAAATTTAGCTTTATTATCTTTTTTGAAATAAATATTAGCTTCTGTTATCAACAACTCATAACTCTCAGGAAATTCTTTTCTTCCATCTGCAATAACCTCAAGTGCTTTATCTAAATCACCTAATTCAACATAGTTTTCAGCTAAATATTTAAAAATAATGTTTCGTCTAGACTCATTAATTTCTGTTCTTGGATTTTCAGCCAAACCTAATTTGACTTGTAAATTCATAGTTTTCTCATCATTATAAGTTACATCCTGTCCATCATCTTTATTAGTTGCAACATAAGTTGTTGAAATTCCCGTATAATTAAGTTCTAAAAGTTTTTCATACAATTCACTAGAAGTTTGATACTCTTTTGCTTTGTTATAAATTAAAGCTGAATTATCTAAATAAAGAGTGTCTTTTGGACTTAAAACATAAACCATATGAAACCCTTTTGCTGCTTTTGCATAATCAGCATCAGCCTCACTTATAGTTGCTGCTTTATAATCTTCCGAAGCTTGAGTTGCAGTGCTAACAATAAGTGTATTTGTCAATTCCTGAATTTCAGGTGTATACTTTACTTTTGTTCCTTTTTCATAAGCAATTAATTGATTAAATGCTGCACTTACTTTTTCAATATCAGCTTGTTTCGAACCATTTTGGTACAATGCCAATGCTTTTAAATAGTAAAATTGAGCGGTTGTTTTTTGGTCTGCACCAGCAATTAAACTTTCTGCTTGATTTAGTGAAGTCATAGCAGCTGCATAACTTTTTGCGTTAATTGCGTTTTGTGCCGATTTTAACTCGTCTTTCTGTCCAAATACTGTCATACTTATTAAAAAAGCAGACAGAATTAATAATTGTTTTCTCATTGTTCTTAAATTAATTATTCTTGATTTGTATTCTCTTCGTTATTGTTATTCTCATTGTTTTCAATTTCCGTGCCATCTTCAATTTCATCAACAATTTCCACTTCATCTTCATGTGCAACTTTTGCAACAGCCGCAATTGAATCACTATCTTTAATGTTAATTAATTTTACACCTTGAGTTGCACGTCCCATTATACGTAAATCAGCTACAGCCAACCTAATTGCGATTCCAGATTTATTAATAATCATTAAATCATCTTCATCAGTTACGTCTTTAATTGCAACTAAACCACCAGTTTTTTCTGTAACATTGATAGTTTTCACTCCTTTACCTCCACGGTTTGTAATTCTATAATCTTCTAAATATGAACGCTTACCATAACCATTTTCTGAAACTACCAGTATATTACTTTCTAAATCGTCTACAGCAATCATACCTACAACTTCATCTTTTTTATTAGCCAATGTAATTCCTCTCACTCCAGAAGCATTTCTACCCATTGGACGTGTTTTACTTTCTTCAAAACGAATTGATTTACCTGATTTTAAAGCAAGCATTACTTGACTGTCTCCAGTTGTTAATTTAGCTTCTAACAATTCATCATCTTCTCTAATAGTAATAGCGTTGATACCATTTGTTCTTGGACGAGAATATTGCTCTAAAGATGTTTTTTTAACCTGACCTTTTTTAGTAGCCATAATTATGTAATGATTGTTTACATAATCTTCATCTTTTAAATCTTCAGTTACCAAAAATGCTTTAACTTTATCGTCTTGTTCAATATTTATTAAATTTTGAAGTGCTCTACCTTTTGAAGATTTACTTCCTTCCGGAATTTCATAAACGCGCATCCAGAATACTTTTCCTTTTTGAGTAAAGAATAACATATATTGGTGATTGGTTCCTAAGAACAAATGCTCTAAGAAATCTTCATTTCGGGTAGCAACACCTTTTTGACCTCTTCCGCCTCTATTTTGAACTTTATATTCATCTAAATTGGTACGTTTTACATACCCTGCATGNGAAACTGTTACTACAACATTAGAATTAGGAATCATATCTTCTATCGATAAATCTCCACCNGCATATTCAATTACCGATCTACGCTCGTCNCCATATTTATCTCTAATCGTAACCAATTCATCTTTAATAATTTGAAAACGTCTTTCTTCATTTTCTAAAATATCTTTCAAATCAGCAATTAATAAAATAATCTCATCATATTCAGCTCTTAATTTATCTTGCTCTAAACCAGTTAATTGACGCAAACGCATTTCAACAATTGCTTTGGCTTGGATTTCAGTTAATTCAAAACGAGTCATTAAACTTTCTCTTGCTTCATCAGCATTTGAAGATGCTCTAATAATTTTAATTACCTCATCTATATTGTCACTTGCAATAATTAAACCTTCTAAAATATGTGCTCTTGCTTCTGCTTTTTTCAGTTCGAAAACTGTTCTTCTTACAACTACCTCATGTCTGTGTTCAACAAAGTAGTGTATTAATTGTTTTAGGTTTAACTGTTCTGGACGACCTTTAACAAGTGCAATATTATTTACACTAAATGACGTTTGAAGTGCTGTATATTTATATAATTTATTTAAAACGATATTTGGAATTGCATCGCGCTTTAAAATATAAACTACACGCATTCCATTTCTATCCGATTCATCTCGAATATTTGAAATACCTTCTAATTTCTTTTCATTAACTAAATCAGCAGTTTTTTTAATCATATCTGCCTTATTCACCTGATAAGGAATTTCAGTAACAATAATGCATTCTCTACCTTGAACCTCTTCAATTGTAGCCTTTGCACGCATTACAATTCTTCCTCTTCCAGTTTCAAAAGCTTCCTTTACACCATCATAACCATATATTGTACCCCCAGTTGGAAAATCAGGAGCTGTTATATGCTGCATCAATTCAGAAATTTCAATATCTCTATTATCAATGTAAGCCAGCGTACCATTTATAACCTCAGTTAAATTGTGTGGAGCCATATTCGTAGCCATACCAACAGCAATCCCTGAAGCACCGTTTACCAATAAATTTGGAATTCTAGTTGGTAAAACTGTAGGTTCATTTAAAGTATCATCAAAATTTAATTTATGATCTACAGTATCTTTTTCAATATCAGCAAGCATTTCTTCTGATATTTTTTGCATACGCACCTCTGTATAACGCATCGCTGCCGGACTATCACCATCAACAGAACCAAAGTTCCCCTGTCCATCAACCATCATATATCTAACACTCCAATTTTGCGCCATACGCACCATGGAATCATAAACTGAAGTATCTCCATGTGGGTGATACTTACCCAACACTTCCCCAACAATTCTTGCCGATTTTTTATAAGAACCTGTAGCTTTTATTCCCAATTCATGCATACCAAATAACACCCTTCTATGAACTGGTTTTAATCCATCTCTCACATCGGGTAATGCTCTTGAAACTATTACTGACATTGAATAATCAATGTAAGCCGATTTCATTTCATCTTCAATATTTATTGGTATCAGTTTTTCTCCGTCTGCCATATATTTTTAATTTATTTTTAGTAGTTTTTTTGACAAAGCAATATACAATATTTCACTTTTTTACAAGTTATTTATTCTGTTGTTTTTATAAAATTTATCAACAATGACACATTTCAAAAAAAAGCATAAAACACTGATTATCAGACTAATTTAAACCGCCAATATGGCAAATATTATTATATATCAAAAAGTGGTGCTATTTTTGTAGAATAAAAAGAAAAAAATCAGTTAAATTTACCATATAAACTCAAAGAAATGGACGATAATTTTTCACCAAAAGTTAAAGATGTAATTGCATATAGTAAAGAAGAAGCCTTACGATTAGGTCATGATTTTATAGGCACAGAGCATCTAATGTTAGGATTGTTACGAAAAGGAGAAGGAAAAGCCATAGAGATTTTAAATGCACTAGATATTAACCTTGACCATTTACGTAAAAAAATTGAGGGACTTAGTCCAATAAATCCTTCCAATAATTTCATGAATGAAAAGAAAAGTTTGCACTTAACAAGGCAAGCTGAAAAAGCGCTGAAAACTACTTTTTTAGAAGCTAAATTATATCAAAGTGAATCGGTTAATACAGCTCATTTATTACTGTGTATTTTAAGAAATGAAAATGATCCAACAACTAAATTACTGCAAAATTTTGATGCAAGTTATGATGATGTTAGAAATATCTTTAAAAATCAGTTTATTGATGAAGAAATAGAACTCCCTAAAGCCGAAAATTCATCTGATGATGATTTTGAAACTCAAAAATCAAATCCTTTTGAACAGCCTAAAGGTGATGCGTCTTCTCAAAAGAAATCAAAAACACCTGTTTTAGATAATTTCGGACGTGATTTAACACGCTTGGCTGAAGAAGGAAAGCTAGATCCTGTTGTTGGAAGAAAAAAAGAAATAGAACGCGTTTCTCAAATTTTAAGTCGCAGAAAAAAGAACAACCCAATGTTAATTGGAGAGCCAGGTGTTGGTAAATCAGCTATTGCAGAAGGATTGGCACTTAGAATTATTCAGCGTAAAGTTTCTCGTATCCTATTCAACAAAAGAATTGTATCATTGGATTTGGCGAGTTTAGTCGCTGGCACAAAATACCGTGGTCAGTTTGAAGAACGTATGAAAGCATTGATGAATGAATTAGAAAAAAATGATGATATTATTTTGTTTATTGATGAAATTCATACCATTGTTGGTGCGGGTGGAGCTACAGGCTCTTTAGATGCTTCAAATATGTTAAAACCAGCATTGGCTCGTGGAGAAATTCAATGTATTGGAGCAACTACTTTAGATGAATTTCGTACCAATATAGAAAAAGACGGTGCTTTGGAACGTAGATTCCAAAAAATAATTATTGAACCTACTTCAGTTGAAGAAACCATTCAAATACTACATAATATTAAAGATAAATATGAAGATCATCACAATGTTAATTATACAGATGAAGCCATTGAAGCTTGTGTAAAATTAACAAATCGTTATATGACTGATCGTTTTTTACCAGACAAAGCAATTGACGCTTTGGATGAATCTGGCTCACGTATTCATATTACCAATATTGTTGTTCCTAAAGAAGTCCTTAGCCTGGAAGCTCAATTGGAAAAAATTAAAGAAGATAAAACTGCTGCTGTTAATGGGCAAAAATATGAAGAAGCTGCTCGTTTACGTGATGATGAAAAACGCGTAGAAGGTATGTTAATAGTAGAACAAAAGAAATGGGAAGACGCTTCTAAACTCAATCGTGAAATTGTAACAGAAGACAATGTAGCTGAAGTTGTTTCTATGATGACTGGAATTCCTGTAAATAGAGTTGCTGAGGCTGAAAGTCATCGTTTACATGATTTACCAAACTTAATAAAAGGTAAAGTTATTGGTCAAGATGAAGCTGTTTCAAAGGTAGTTAAAGCCATTCAGCGCAACCGTGTTGGCCTTAAAGACCCTAACAAACCTATTGGTTCATTTATTTTTTTAGGTCAAACTGGTGTTGGAAAAACACAATTAGCTAAAGTTTTAGCAACCGAATTATTTGATAACGAGGATGCTTTGGTTAGAATTGACATGAGTGAATATATGGAGAAATTCGCTATTTCTCGCTTAATTGGAGCGCCTCCAGGATATGTTGGTTATGAAGAAGGTGGTCAATTAACCGAAAAAATTCGTCGTAAACCTTATGCTGTTGTTTTGTTAGATGAAATTGAGAAAGCCCATCCCGATGTTTTCAACATGTTACTTCAAATTTTAGATGATGGACATATTACTGATAGTTTGGGAAGAAAAATTGATTTTAGAAATACAATCATAATTATGACATCAAATATTGGTTCACGTCAATTAAAAGATTTTGGAGCTGGTGTTGGATTTGGTACTGCCTCTAAAAATGCACAGGCAGATTCAAATGCAAAAAGTGTCATTGAAAACGCATTGAAAAAATCGTTTGCTCCAGAATTTTTGAACAGAATTGATGACGTTGTTGTTTTCAATGCTTTAGAACGTGAAGATATTCATTCAATAATTGATATTGAGTTGAAAAAACTTATTTTACGCATTGAAGATTTAGGTTACAAACTAACCTTAACTAATGAAGCTAAGGATTATATTGCAGACAAAGGTTTCGACAAACAATATGGAGCACGACCTTTAAAACGTGCTATTCAAAAATATATTGAAGATGCCTTGGCCGAAGAAATTGTTAATTCTCAATTAAAAGAAGGCGACTCCATTCATATGGAATTAAATAAAGATAAAACCGAACTTACTATAAAAATTAGTAAAGGCAAGGGTAAAAATAAAGTAGAATAAGATTAAAGGTTGAGTTTTTCTCAACCTTTTTTATGCTAAAAAAACAATAACACTATAAAATATATACACATGAAACCTTCTACAAAAACCTGGTTAGCAATTTTCACATTTTTACCTCTAGTTTTATTAATCTTATGTTTTGGTTTTATTTTTATCATTTTTGTTGATAATATAGCTGAACTTCAACACAATCATGATAAATTTCCTTTAGAGTTTTTACACTCGCTTTTTTGGTTTGTTTTTTTATTAATTCTAATGGCTATCATAAGTCTTGGTATTAAAATATTTTACATAGTACATGTAAATAACAACGAAAAAAATGATACCAATAAAAAAGTAATGTGGACATTAATTCTCATTTTTATAGGTTTAGTTGGTTCTATCATTTACTATTTTATTGAAATTTCACCAATAAAAACAATTAATAAATCCGAATAATAGGTTTTGAAATTCAAACTACTTTTTTTTAACATCCTAGCACTTTTGTTTTTCAATGGTGTTTTTGCTCAGGAATCCACAAAATCTACAGAACAAATTTTAGATACTGCGTTTCAGCAAGCTAAAACAGAAAACAAAAATGTTTTTATTATGTTCAAGGCATCTTGGTGTGGATGGTGTAAAAAAATGGAAGCTAGAATGAATGATGAATCAATCAGTAAATATTTTACTGACAATTATGTAATTCAACATTTAGTAGTATTGGAATCCGCCAAAAATAAAGATTCAGAAAACCTTGGCTCTGAAGGTTTATTGAATAAATATGGTGGCAAAAATCAGGGAATTCCGTTTTTTCTAATTTTTGATAGTGAGGCTAATTTATTAGCTGATTCTAAAATGATTGCAGGTGAAGAAATTTTAAAAAGTGAAGGCGATAATATTGGTTGTCCTGGAACTGATGAAGAAATTGATGCTTTTATCTTCAAACTTCAGCAAACTTCAACTTTAAATACTCAAGAATTAATAGCAATTGCAAAACAATTCAAATTAAATTCAAATTAATTATTTGAAAATAATCCTTTTAAAAAACCAAGTCCATAACCAAAAAACTGAATTAAAGTTGTAATAATACTTACAAAAGCAACAACTATGTTTTTGTTTTTCAATAATGAGTCTAAAAATATCATTGCGAAATAGATTACAAAAAATATTGCAAATAATTGAAAGCCAAAAAACACCAAACTAATTGAAATCAATAATAACAGACTAAATACTGTTGGAAACCAGTACGTGATTTTTGCTGTTCCGGGATATTTTTTGTTCAAAAAAGGTCGTCCATTTCCAAAAGCAAAAGTCTGCTTAAAAAATTGTTTAAATGTTGACCTCCGTTTATGATAAACAAAAGCATTTTCAATGAACTGAGTTTCAAAATTATTTTCCCACAAACGAAATGTTAAATCTATATCTTCCCCAATTTTCATTTTACTAAAACCTTTTGTTACTTCAAAAGCTTTTTTTGAAATTCCTAAATTAAAACTTCTTGGTTGAAATTTATCAACAGCTTTTATATTCCCACGAATTCCTCCAGTAGTAAAAAAGGAAGTCATACTGTAATTAATTGCTTTTTGAATGGTGGTAAAAGATTCGTGTGCAGCATCGGCACCTCCAAAAGCATCTGTATATTTTTCAGTTAAAGCATTTTCAACTTCAACCAAATAATTTGGTGGAATGATACAATCTGAATCAAAAATAATAAAATAATTTCCTGTCGCATGTTGCATACCATAGTTTCGACTTGCTCCTGCCCCAGTATTATTTTTTAAAAAATATTGAATATTTAAATCTTTCGAATATGTCTCAACAATTTCTTTTGAAATATTTTCTGAGCCATCTTCAACAACAACTACTTCAAAGCTTTTTGAACACGTTTGTTTTGCTAAACTAGCTAACAATTCCTCAATTTCTTGAGGTCGATTGTATACAGGGATAATTATTGAAAATTGAAACTCCACAAATTATTTTTTTATGATTTCAAATTTAACTCATTTCTTTCAAAATACTTGAATTGCTCAAATATATTGAAAGAAAAAACCTACTTTGAAAGAAACAAAGTAGGTTTAACACTTATTATAACAATGATTGAATTTCTAATTTATACTTCTTCTTCAACTTCAACATTCACTTTAGCTTGAATTACTTTATAAAGTTCTAAATCTGCAATTTCAAAATTGTCAATATAATCGTATTTTTCTTTATTTTCTGATTTTACCAAATTGACAAATAATTTTGCTGATTTACTAAATTTATCATCTTTCTGACTGTTTAAAACCATCAAATATCCCATCAAAATATTTCCTGCCATTTCAACCAAACGTCGTGCTTGGAAATCTAAATATTGGGGATTACTTGCTTCAACTACTTTACTTGAAATAATTTCATATTCGGCAGTCATTTCTTGAAGTAATTTCTTCAATGGTCCATTTCCTTCTGAAACTTCACTTTCATAAACCTTCATTTGTTCTAAAAATACTTCGGTAGTAACTCCTTTTATGGCTGCAATTGTTTGCAATTGAGTAGTACCTTCATAAATTGAAGTAATTCGAGCATCACGGTAAATACGTTCTATTGGAAAATCTGACATAAAACCTGTACCTCCATGAATTTGTAAAGAATCATAGGCTATTTTATTACAAGCTTCACTCGCTGTCATTTTAATAAGTGGTGTAAAAACGTTCGCCAATTTCATGTAATGCTTCATTTCACTTCGTTCCTCATTTTCTAACTTTCGCTCATTCATCACATCTTCATATACTTTAGAAATATCAACAAAACGAGTCGTTTCATATAACAACGAACGTAAAGCATCAATCTTAATTTTCATATTAGTTAGCATTTCATATACTGCCGGAAAATTTAGAATACATTTCCCAAATTGCGCTCTATCTTCAGCATATTTTAAAGCTTCTCTATAAGCAGCATCTGCAATTCCAACCGATTGAGCTCCAACACCCAATCGAGCAGAATTCATTAAAGCCATTACATATTTAATCAATCCAAAACGTTCTTTCCCAACCAACTCAGCAGGTGCATTTTTAAACACCAATTCACAAGTTGGCGAACCTTTAATCCCCAGTTTTTTTTCTAAATGTCGAACTTCAACAGCATGTGCACTTCTATCATAAATAAACATAGACAAACCACGGGCATCAGTTGTATTTTCTTCTGAACGTGCTAAAACCAACGAAATATCGGCATCACCATTGGTAATAAAACGTTTTACTCCATTTAATTTCCAGGTTTGATCTACTTCATCAAAAGTTGCTTTTAATTTTACGGCTTGTAAATCGGAACCTGCATCTGGTTCAGTCAATACCATGGCAGCAGTTACGCCATCACGATTAAAACGAGGTAAATATTTTTCACGTTGTTCTTCCGAACCAAATTCGTAAATGGTTTCTGCACAATCTTGTAAACCCCAAATATTAGCAAAACCAGCATCAGCTCTTGCTACCATTTCTGCAGCCATTACATAAGGCAGTAATGGAAAATTTAAGCCACCATATTTTCTTGGCAATGACATTCCTATTAAACCTGCATCGTACAAGGCTTTATAATCTTCAGTAGTTCCTTTAGCATAAACGACTTCATTATTTAAAATATGTGGCCCCTCAATATCAACACCTTCAGCATTTGCTGCAATCGTATTTGCGCAAATATCACCTACAATTTCTAATATTTTCTCATAGGTATCAATTGCATCATCATGATTGAAAGGCGCAAAATCAAAAGTTTCTGACTCAATAAAATTACGCTCTTTTAATGCTACAATTTTTCGAACAATAGGATGATCTAAATGAAATTTAAAATCGGGAGTATCTTTGAAAAAATTATCCATTTTCTATATTTTTAAAAACAACAAAACTAAATCTAAAGAAACATCCGATTTTAAATTTTGTCATTTGGTTATTTATTATTTAAAAAAATTATTTTGCATTCTTTTTGTAAAATTGAATCATTTTGGGCACAACCACACCAACATCTCCATTAATTACATAATCTGCAATTTTATTTATTGGCGCATCAGGATCGTTGTTGATTGAAATAATCATAGACGCATCTTGCATTCCAGCCCTATGTTGAATGGCTCCTGAAATCCCAGCTGCAATGTATAGTTTTGGACGAACAGTAGTTCCTGTTTGACCAATTTGGCGATCGTGATCAATATATCCTGCATCAACAGCAGCTCTAGAACCTCCAACTTCACCTCCTAGTAAATTAGCTAAATCAATCAAAAGTTGAAAATTTTCTTTAGATCCAACACCATAACCACCTGCAACAATAATTGGAGCTTCTTTAAATTTACACCAGACTGTTGAATATGACGTTCTATAACTTTTACTACAAAATCTTCTTCTTTCAAAATTGAATTCACATCAACTTCAATAACTTCAGTACTATAGTGTTCATCAAAAATTTCTTTTTTCATGACGCCTTCACGTACAGTTGCCATTTGCGGATGCATATCCCAATTGATGATATTTGCCATAATACTACCACCAAAAGCAGGGCGAATAGCATACAATAAATCTTTGTATTCTTTTTTTTCCTTTTTCACAAAATGATCACCAATATCTAAAACCGTACAATCGGCAGTCAATCCACAATTTAATTGTGACGCCAATCTTGGTGCCAAATCTCTTCCTACTGAAGTCGCTCCAAACAATACAATTTGAGGATCTTCTTCCTTTAAAACACTTGAAGCCAAGGCTGCGTGAGGCAATGTTCTATAAGGTTCTAACCTCATACTATTACCTACAAATAATCTATCAACACCAAAAGGCGCTATCTGACTTTCTATTCCTGTTAAACTTGAACCAAAAATCATTGCTTCTAACGGGCAACCTAACTTTTGAGCTAAGCGTTTTCCTGCTGATAATAATTCCTGACTTATATCTGCGACTTTTTGATTTTCAACTTCGCAATATACCATTACACTTTTCATACTTAATACTTTAAATTTTATACAAATTACCCAATGGTATGATGTTCTATCAATTCTTTAATCATTCCTTCAATATCAGTATCTGAACTGGTTAAAATCTTTGCTTCACTTGCAGTTAGCACAATACTCTCCACACTTTTCACTTTAGTAGGTGAACCAGCCAAACCAATTTTTGTTACATCAGCTTCAATATCTTCAACACTCCATTCTGGAATGGTCAAAAAAGGTCTTTTTTCATGTAATGAAAGTAACATTTCATCTGCAGATCTTAACTCTGTTTTTGATCTGGCATATTTATATTTCATAACATTTTTAGCATGTCTCGATCTGCATTTAGGTGAAGACCCATGTACCGTTATTAAACAAGGAAATGGTGCTGAAACAGTTTCAATACCTTTCTCTAAACGTCTTTTTGCTATAATTCCAGTAGCTGTTATTTCTAATATTTCCTCAACATAGGTTACTTGAGGAATATTTAACTTATCAGCACATTGCGGTCCTACTTGTGCAGTATCCCCATCAATAGCTTGTCTTCCTCCAAGAATTAAATCGTAATCGGCTATTTTTTTTATTCCTTGAACAATTGTATAACTAGTTGCTAAAGTATCTGCACCACCAAATCGCCTGTCAGAAATCATAATACCATTATCAACTCCGCGATAATAACCTTCTCTAATAATATCAGCGGCCTTTTGTGGTCCCATTGTTAAAATGGTAACTTCTGTACCAGGAACTCTATCTTTTATATTTAATGCTAATTCTAATGCGTGTAAATCGTCTGGATTAAATACCGTTGCGAGTTTACCTCTATTTACTGTACCATCCGGTTTCATAGCGTCAGGACCTACATGGCGGGTATCTGGCACTTGCTTGGCTAGCACTATAATTTTAAGTGGTCTCATAAAAATAATTGCTTGTTTATGTTTAATTCTATCAAAAATAAAGTAATTAATCCATGAAAAACATGACATTACTCATACTATTAAAATTATAATTCTGTGTGAAGAATATTTTCTTAAGAATAGGCATAAAAAAAAGCGATGATTCTTAAATCATCGCTTTCAATATCTATAAAAGATAATTTTTATTATTTTTTGGCTTTCTTAGGTTCTTCAGGAACAATTTCATTTTCAGGTTGAAAATCTTTCATGAAATTTTCCATAATAGCTGTACTCACTCCCATATTTGAAAAACCTCCATCGTGGAATAAGTTTTGTAATGTAACTTTTTTTGTTAAATCCGAAAACAAACTAATTGTATAATCTGCACATTCTAAAGCTGTTGCATTCCCAAGAGGAGACATTTTTTCAGCATAAGCAATAAAACCATCAAATCCTTTTACACCGCTACCTGCAGTAGTTGGAGTTGGAGATTGAGAAATTGTATTAACACGTACTTTTTTATCTCTACCGAAGAAATAACCAAAACTACGGGCAACCGATTCCAAATATGCTTTATTATCGGCCATATCATTATAATCTGGGAACACACGTTGTGCTGCCATATATGATAGAGCAACTACACTACCCCACTCGTTCATCGCATCTCTTTGATACAACACGCTCATTAATCTATGAAAAGACAATGCCGAAACATCAAAACCAGTTTTAGTGAAGTTATAATCTTGGTGTGTATAATGATTACCTCTACGCACATTTACTGACATACCGATTGAATGTAAAACAAAATCAATTTTACCACCCAAAATTTTCATTGCACCATCTACTAAATCCTCCAAATCCATTATAGAAGTAGCATCTGCTGCTATTACCTCTGAACCTGTTTTTTCAGCTAGTTCTGCAATAGTTCCAAGTCGCAATGCAACTGGTGCATTTGATAAAACAAATGTAGCGCCTTCTTCATGGGCTCTTTCCGCAACTTTCCAAGCGATTGATTTAGAATCCAATGCACCTAAAATAATCCCTTTTTTTCCTTTTAGTAAATTATACATAATCTTATTTTCGTTTGATTAATTTTTTAATAGTTTGCAAATATAGTGAATTCTTAACTTAACAACTCTTTTGCATGTTCAATTGCAGTAGTTGTGATATTTTTTCCGCCCAACATTTCAGCAATTTCACTAATTCTTTCTTCTTCTGAAAGGGCTTTAAGTTGTGTAACTATATTATTTCCAACATCTTGCTTGTAAACTTTATAATGCTGTTTGCCTTTTGCTGCAATTTGTGGTAAATGTGTAATAGAAATTACCTGCATATTCTCACTCATTTGTTGCATAATTTCAGCCATTTTTTGAGAAACATCACCAGAAACACCTGTATCAATTTCATCAAAAATAATGGTTGGTAATTTCAAATATTCTGAAAGAATTGCTTTAACCGACAACATAATACGTGACATTTCACCACCAGAGGCTACTTTTTTAAGTTCACCAAAATTTACGCCTTTATTTGCCGAAATTAAAAGTTCTAATGCATCTTTACCGTTTGTAAAATATTGATTTGAATGATTTAATTTGAACTGAAAACGAGTATTTTCCATTCCTAAATTAGACAAACTGTTTTCTAATTTCTTGATTAAAACTGGAATTGCCTTTTCTCTTTGCTGAAATATGGTTTTAGCCAATTCATCAATTTTTTTAGCAACTTCTTTAACTTCATTTTCTTTTTCGGCCATTATTGCTGAAGAATTTGTAACAGCATCAACTTTTACTGAAAGTTCTTCTTGAATAATCAATAACTGGGCAATTGAATTTACATTGTGCTTTTTTTGTAAGTTGTAAATTAATTGCAATCTATCATTCAATTTTTCTAATTCAGATTGATCAAAATCTACATTTTCATTCAAATTTTCAATCTCGCTTAAAATATCATCAAATTCAACTTTCAAACTATAAGTTCGGTCAAATATTTCTTTGTATTCTTTAGAATAGATTGCTATTTTATTCAAATTACCTGCAAAAGCAACCAATAACGCTTGTAAACCAATTTCGTCATTTAAACCAATGGATTGAGCATCAGATAAATTTAATTTTATTTCTTCAATATTGTTTAACTTATCTAACGATAGCTCAATTTCTTCTTGTTCATCAACTTTTAAAACTGCTTTATTTAACTCTTCAAACAAATGCAAATTATATTCATATTGCTCCTTTGCTTTTTCTTGAGTAGTTTTAAGGTGATTAAACTCTTTTTTAAGTTGGTTAAACAAAACCAAACCTCTTTTATAAGATTCTATTTTAGCGTGGTTATTGGCTAAAGCATCAATAATTTTAAACTGAAAATTTACATCGGACAATTTTAAAGTTTGATGCTGAGAATGCACATCTATTAATCTTTCACTTAAAGCATTTAATACTTGTAATGTAGTTGGAGTGTCATTTATAAAAGCTCTAGATTTTCCACTAGGAAGAATTTCTCTTCTAACAATGGTTTCATTCTCAAAATCGAGTTCGTTTTCTTGAAAAAAAGAATTTAGCTCGTAATTTGAAATTGAAAACTGAGCTTCGATTATACATTTTTTAGAAGTATCTTTTAAAGTTGAAGCATCTGCTCTATTCCCTAAACCCAAACCTAATGCACCTAATAAAATAGATTTTCCTGCACCAGTTTCACCAGTAATAATAGATAATTTATCTTTAAAATTTACAGATAAACTTTCAATTAAGGCGTAATTTTTTATAGAGAGGTTTGTAAGCATTGGTGCAATTTAATTATCAAAATTATTTTATTGCATTCCACTTTTCTGCATTTAGTGGCGAAATTTTCAACAAGTCTTCTTTTAATTTAAAAGCATCAAAATTTGGCCCATCTGAATAAACATCAACAATTTCATCAGCTTTTGAATCCATAAATACTCTTAATAAAAAAGCCGCTGGTCTCGAATCATAAATAGATTTTAATTTATAAACTGATTCAGCTATGTTAACTTTTGCATTTTTGGGATCTTTACTCATGATATCAAGTCCTAATAAATGGTATTCATACATTACATTATGAAATACTTGGTATGCAGGTGATAAAATATTGTCTGTTAACATAAATCGTGTTCGAGGGCCATCAATTTGATTCCAACCTGAAAAGCCGCTTTGTTGCGCCTGAACAACAACATCTTGAGCCTTTGTAAAAAAAGGAGTACCACCACCTAAAGAAAAAGTATCGGCATCCATACCTAAAATCACATATGCGTAATAGGTCATAATTGAAACCAAATTAGACTCAAACGTATTATCGCTATAAACTAAAGGTTCAAATTCCTGGTAATTAAAAGAAACATTGGCGTCTTTAAAATTAAAAACAGGTGTTAAATACGTAGAATTATAAACTGGACGTGACGACTGAATTTGAATATTTCCACTAAAAGCATTACCATTTTGTTCTAAAATAGTCATTGTTATGTTACAATTAATACGTTCTTGTAGTTTATAATTATTGTTAGTCCAACGAGTCTGATTCAAAAATTCATTCAGTGAAGTTTCTAAAGTAGTATAAACTTGCTTGTTTGAACCTGAAATATTATCAGAATTTATAGTAAGTGTACAATTTAATTCTTGAGCATTTAACTGTACAAATGCAAAAAATATAAATACGATATGAATTATTTTATGCATCATTTTTTTTAAATATTTCGTTAAATATATCTTCAGCAACTTCAGCTTTAGATTTTAGACTAAATTCAGAAATATTTTCGAATTTATCTATAATTGTAACCTTATTTGTGTCTTTTTTAAATCCAGCACCTTTATCTTGCAACGAATTTAACACAATTAAATCTAAATTCTTCTTATTTAATTTAAGTATTGCATTCTCAATTTCATTATCTGTTTCTAAAGCAAAACCAATTAAAAATTGATTTTTTTTAGTTTTACCTAATGAAGCTAAAATATCATGGGTTTTAACCAATTCAATTGTCATTGAATCAGAAGATTTTTTAATCTTTTGATCTGAAATATGTTTCGGCTTGTAATCTGCCACTGCAGCTGAACATATTGCAATATCTGAAGTGTCGTAATATTTATGAACTTCTGTATACATTTCTTCAGCACTTACAACATCAATTCTTTTTATTAAAGAATTTGAAACCTTTTCATGAGAAGGTCCTGTTACTAAATATACTTGCGCACCTAAGTTTGCGGCAGCATTTGCCAATTCAAATCCCATTTTTCCTGAAGAATGATTTCCTATAAAACGTACAGGATCTATTGCTTCGTATGTTGGACCTGCTGTAATAATTACTTTTTTTCCAAATAATGGCAACCCATTAACTATGTCATTCTCTATAAAAGAAACCATATTTTCAGGCTCTTCCATTCTACCTTCTCCATCTAACCCGCTTGCTAAAAAGCCACTAGAAGGTGCAATAAACACATTACCATAGCTTTGTAATTTATCAATGCTTTGTTTTGTAGATGGATGTTTGTACATATCCAAATCCATTGTAGGAGCAAAATAAACTTTGCATTTTGCTGATAAATAAGTAGCTAACAATAAATTATCACAAACGCCATTTGCCATTTTAGACAATGTGTTTGCTGTTGCTGGAGCTACTAACATATAATCAGCCCACAAACCTAATTCAACATGGCTGTTCCATTCTTCGGTTCCTTCTTCTCCTTTTTCAAAAAAGGATGAATACACTGGATTTTGAGAGAGTGTAGATAATGTTAATGGTGTAACAAAATCTTTAGAAGCAGGTGTCATAACTACTTTAACGTTTGCACCTGCTTTAATAAAAAGTCGTACTAAATGGGCAGTTTTATAAGCAGCAATACCGGCTGTTACACCTAATAGTATATTTTTACCGCTTAAAACTGACATTTATTTTTGAGTTTCTTCTGGATTTCTGTAATATATTTTACCATCTAACCATTCTTGCACAGCAATTGCAGTTGGCTTTGGTAATTTTTCATAATATTTAGAAACTTCAATTTGCTCTTTATTTTCAAATACTTCATCTAAACTATCAGTATAAGTAGCAAATTCTTCTAACTTTTCAATCAATTCACTTTTTAAATCACTACTAATTTGCTCAGATCTTTTAGAGATAATAGTAATTGCTTCGTAAATGTTTTGGGTTGGCGCTTCAATTTTGTTTTTATCGTACGTAATTGTAGATGTAGCAGCCTTTGAGTTTTTATAATCCATTAGTTTTCAGTTTTTTGTGCAATAAGAATATTAATTTCATTATTTAATTCATTTAATAACTCCTCTGTTTCTTTCAAATTTTCAGATTCTGGGAAATTACGTTTGAATTTTTCGTGTGCTTTAACAGCATCTTTTAATCTTGTTTCTTTTTTTAGAAAATAACTATTTATAGCTAATTTATATGAAGCCATAAATTTTAAATACAAAACATCTTCTTTATATGAAGACCCTAAATACTCACTTAAAAAGTTATCAAATGAAGCTATTGCGGCAATATAATCACCAGTATCGTAATACTGTTTTGCAATCTCATAAGCTTTCTTTTCTAATTTAGATGTTAATTCTTTAATGCTAGCATTAGCTTCAGCAACTTTATCAGATTCTGGGTATTTGTATATAAAATTCTGCAAAGCATTCAATGCTTCATATGTGTCTTTTTGATCTAAACTAAAAACCGGTGAAGCTAAAAAATAACTGTGTGCAGACAGGTATGCCGCTTCTTCAACTTTAGAGCTTTGAGGATAATTTTTTACAAATTTATCGAAATAATAGGACGATAAACTATATTGTTTTGTGTTGTAATAGGATTGTGAAATCATATATTGCACACGTTCCATTTGAGGTTTACCTCTATAAAAAGGTGTAATTTTCTCAAATAAGGCAATAGCTTTATTATAACTTTGAGCTTCATACAACTGTGTAGCCATCTCATATTGTTCTTGGGCGGTGCCTTTATTCAATACTTTATTATATTCACCACAAGATGAAAGTCCGATGAAAACCAATAAAATGAAAATATAAATCTTATTTTTTTGCATTTGGCAAAATTAGTTATTTATTATGGATAATTAAAATGATTTTTTCACTTCAATAATTCACAAAAATAACTTGCTTTAAGTATATAATGAGCTTAAAAAGCTTAATTGTTTGTTAATTATTAAGCGGTTGGCGCAACTGAGCTTACAATTGTTAGTTGTTTTATATCATTATCAAACAAATATAAACCACCTTTATCGTCACCAATCAGGTTAATTTTATCTAAAATAGTTCTTGCCTGTGCTTCTTCTTCAATTTGCTCAGCAACATACCATTGTAAGAAATTATGTGTTGCATAATCTTTTTCTTCCAAAGATATATGAACCAACTCATTGATGCTTTGAGAAACAAATATTTCGTGTTTAAATAATGTTTGAAACATTTCTTTAATTGAACCAAATTCAAGTGAAGGTCCACTTAATTCTGAAACTTTTGCATGTCCTCCACGTTCATTTATATATTTAAACAACTTAAGCATATGCTGACGTTCCTCATCTGATTGCCCATACATAAATTGAGAAACTCCTTCTAAACCTTTTAGTTCAGCCCACGAAGCCATCGCTAAATATATTTGTGAAGACTCAGCTTCAATTCTAATTTGATTATTTAAAACCGTTTGCATTCTATCTGATAACATAATATTCCTTTATTTTAAAATGAATTTTTCTTTTTAATAATTATCGACAAAGTTATTGATTTTTTGTTGCAAATCATAGGAAGCAGCAACTAAAGGTAAACGAACATTTTCTGAACAAATATTTATGCTATTTAACAGTGCCTTTATCCCTGACGGATTGCATTCTTCAAAAATATAATCGATGCTATTCATTAGTTTATAATGCAATTCACTCGCCTTCTCAACATTTCCTATTAAACCTTGTTGAATCATTTCTGAAAAATCTTTTGGCAACCCTTGCCCAATTACTGAAATAACACCCGATCCACCAGCTAAAACCATTGGTAAAGCAATCATGTCATCACCAGAAATCACCATAAAATCTTTAGGTTTGTATTGAATAATACGCATAGCCTGAACAATATCTCCAGCAGCTTCTTTTACAGCTACAATATTTTTAAAATCGTTTGCCAAACGCAAAACTGTTTTTGGTTCAATATTTTTACCAGTTCTCCCAGGAACATTGTAAACAATTATTGGTAGCGGGCTCGCTTCTGAAATCGCTTTAAAATGCTGATAAATACCTTCTTGAGTAGGTTTATTATAGTATGGAGAAACTGAAAGGATTGCGCAAAAAGCTGATAGATCTGATGTTTTAATTTCATTAACAACATTCATAGTATTATTACCACCAATTCCTATAACCAAAGGAAGTCTACCATTATTAGCCTTAATAATTGTTGATTTCACCTGCTCTTTTTCTTCGGCAGTTAAAGTTGCAGGCTCACCTGTTGTTCCTAAAACAACTAAATAATTTACACCATTCTCAATTTGAAAGTTCACCAAACGTTCAAGCCCTTTAAAATCTACCGATTTATCATCATTAAAAGGTGTTACCAATGCTACTCCAGTACCCAACAATTCTTTCATTTGTATGTTTTTAATATTTTTAAAATGTAAAATATAACCTTAACGATTAATTATATTTTGTTTAAAATAGCTAAATATTTCCTCATCTCATTGGTAAACAACTCAATTTCAGACGGATCACAATTAATTAACAAATCGTAAAAACGCTTATCGAAATGTGCAAATCCAACTCTAAATGCTACTTTACACTGCAATAATAACAAGTTGGTGTATATATTTTCAACTTTACTATAATTAATTAACAAATCGTATTTATTTGTTAAAATTTCATTTAATTGATCTGACTTAATTATTCCATTCCAACCAAAATCTTGAGGTGTATAAAAACCTTCAACATTGTTGTTCTTGTTTCTTTTTTTTTGAAAAACAATCAAATCAATTTTGAAGTTAGGCAATTCAAATGCTTTTTTTAAACAACTCTCTATTACTTCTTTTTTTGAAATATCATCTAAAAAAATAAGTGCATTTTGTACTTTATCTGAAGCGCTTTCGTAAGTATTCTCAAGTAATTTTGGCAATTGTTTCCTTAAAAATATTTGATTGCTTTTTCGCTTAAATCCTGTAAAAATCATCTATATTTACCATTGATTTACAAAATTAATTAAAATCATTAGTATTTCGACAATGAAAAAATTTATTATTTCATTTTTTACAATTTTATTACTGATAAGCTGTAAAAATGAACCTCAACATTTAGTTAGAATTGAAGGTAAACTCCTTCCTGTAACTGAAGAAATCAATTCCGATAAAACCATTGAAGCTTTTATTCAACCCTTTAAGGAAAAAGTTGAAGAAGAAATGAATGCTGTTTTAAGTTATACGCCTATAGAATTGATTCGAACTGATGGAGCTTTAGAGAGTTCGCTTGGAAATTTAATGGCAGATTTATATTTTGAAAGAGCAAACCCAGTTTTTAAGAGCAGAACTGGCAAAAATATTGATTTTGCTATGTTAAACTACGGCGGAATTAGAGCTGGTATTTCAAAAGGGGCTATTACTATGGAACATGCATTTAATTTAATGCCTTTTGAAAATGAATTAGTAGTTGTTGAATTGACGGCTGAAAAAATGCAAGAATTAGTGAATTACCTTATTGCTGAGAATAAAGCACATCCACTTTCAAAACAAATAAACTTGGCAATTGTAAATTCTGAACATAAATTAACCATCAGTAATTCACCATTAGATGCTTCAAAAAACTATTTTGTACTAACTTCTGATTATTTACAAAATGGTGGTGATAATATGAATTTCTTTAAAAATCCTGTTAATTTATTCAAACTCGATTATAAAGTTCGAAATGCAATTATTGATTATTTTGCAGAAACAGACACAATTAAAGTAGCGTTAGACGGCCGATTTAGAAAAATTAATTAAGATGATGAAAAGAAGAAATTTTATACAAAAATCTACAGCTGCAACTGCTTTTTTAACGCTCGGCGGCATTTCAATGCAGTCTTTTTCAACAGCAAGCACAAAACACATTACCATTTTACACACCAACGATGTTCATAGCCATATAGAACCATTTTCAAACACACATTATAAATACCCAAATATGGGCGGTGTTGCAAGAAGAGCAACTTTGGTTGAAACAATTAGAAATGAAAACCCGAATACCTTACTCTTAGATGCAGGTGATATTTTTCAGGGCACACCTTATTTTAATTTTTATGGTGGTGAACTGGAATTTAAATTGATGAGTATGTTAAAATANGATGCTGCAACCATTGGAAACCACGATTTTGATAATGGNATTGATGGTTTATATGCGCAACTNCCACATGCAAAATTTGATTTTCTNTCAGCAAATTACAATTTTAAAAATACTGTTTTAGACACACATATAAAACCATATAAAATTTTTGAAAAAGATGGTATTAAAATAGGGGTATTTGGTTTAGGAATTGAGCTTGAAGGTTTGGTTGATACAAGAAATTATAAAGAAACTGTTTATTTAAATCCAATTGAAATTGCTCAGGATATGAGTAGGATTTTAAAGGTAGATNAAAAATGCGATTTGGTAATTTGTTTATCGCATTTAGGTTACAATTACAAAAATGAAACAAGCAAAATTAGCGATTTGGTATTGGCTTCAAAAACAAATAACATCGATTTAATTATTGGTGGTCATACACATACTTTTTTACCAAAACCAACCATTACAAAAAATAGTGATGGCGAAAATGTTTTGGTAAATCAGGTTGGTTGTTATGGCATAAATGTTGGAAGAGTCGATTTTTATTTTGATAGTGACAAAAACAAATCGAGCAAAGGAAAAAGTATTATTGTTTAAAATTTATACAGAAAGAAAATGCGCATAGAAACAGATATAAAATTAGGGTTTAAAGATGTAATGATTCGCCCAAAACGTTCCACTTTAAGCTCGAGATCACAAGTTACTTTAGATAGAGATTTTACTTTTTTACACAGTAAATATAAATGGAATGGCATTCCAATTATGGCTGCAAATATGGATACTGTTGGAACTTTTGAAATGGCAGCAGCACTTGCAAAACACAAAATTTTCACTGCAATCCATAAACATTATTCGTTAGAAAAGTGGGCTGATTTTATTGACTCAAACACTGAAGATATTACTGACTATTTTGCTGTAAGTACAGGAACTGGAAGTGCCGATTCTAAAAAGCTGGCAGCAATTTTTAAACAACATCCTCAAATAAAATTTATTTGTATTGATGTTGCAAATGGATATTCAGAGCATTTTGTGAATTTTGTTAAACAAACACGTGAACAATATCCTGATAAAATTATTATGGCTGGAAATGTTGTAACAGGAGAAATGGTTGAAGAATTACTATTGGCTGGCGCTGATATTATTAAAGTAGGAATTGGTCCTGGTTCAGTATGTACAACACGTGTAAAAACCGGTGTTGGCTACCCACAACTTTCAGCAATAATTGAATGTGCAGATGCTGCACATGGGTTAGGCGGACAAATAGTTTCGGATGGCGGCTGTAAAATCCCAGGAGACATTGCAAAGGCTTTTGGTGGCGGTGCTGATTTTGTNATGTTAGGNGGNATGTTTGCNGGNCATACAGAAAGNGGTGGNAAAACTATTGAAATCAAAGGTGAAAAATTCAAACAATTTTATGGGATGAGTTCTGAAACCGCTATGAATAAACATGTTGGAGGTATTGCAAATTATAGAGCTTCCGAAGGAAAAACTGTTCAAATTCCATATCGCGGAATGGTTGAAAATACCGTTCAGGACATTTTAGGAAGTTTACGCTCAACCTGTACTTATGTAGGTGCTAACAGACTTAAAGAATTAACTAAAAGAACCACATTTATTAGGGTTCAGGAGCAACATAATGAAATTTTTTCTGAGTAGAAAAATAGTTAGCAGGTGATGTTTATTTTGTAATACCTTTTAACCTTTGACCAGCAACCATAGATTTATAAATTAAATACTGCGCAACTATATAGGTTACCATAATTAATACTGCAAAAATTTGAGTCGTATTATAAAATTTATTAATCGCTAAAATTGAGTCCGAACTAATAAAAATAACTGCACCAACAAACATTAAAAACGATTGGGTAGTTTTAGTATTCACATAATCCAACATAGCAACCACTCCAAAAGTTGAAATTGTAAATCCGTAAATAATAACTGGAATTAATAATTCATTCAAAAAATCTTTCAAGAAAAATATTAGCAATAAAAACAATGTTAAAAAAGGACTAATTGAGAATAAAACTTTAGAAATAGTTGATTTTTGAAGTCGGTCAAACACAATTTTTATAAAAAATAAATGTGCAATTAGGAACGAAACGAGCCCTACTATAAAATACAATTCTCCTTCAAACATTAAAAAAACATCTCCCATAAGAGAGAAAATCAAAGCTAGTACGTAAGTTTTATTTCTTTCTGAAACATAAACAACATATAAAGCTATTAATGATAATAAAATGAAGGGTTTAAACAATTGAATTAAAATGGGTATTTTGAAAATAATCCCTACAATATCCAAAAACGAAACCAATATAAAAATTAGCAATGCAATTATTTTTTTACTCATACCTAAGTTCTTAATTCCAAGTTGGCAAGATACACTTTTCGTTTAATTTCTTTAAGAGCGGATTCAAACCGCTAATTAAACTTTTTTGCATTATTTTAGAATCTTCGTTATGACATTTCAAACAAGCGCCAACCAACAATAACTGCTTCTGCTCATCAACTGTAAATGGTCTAAAATCAGTTCTTGTTGAATTTACAACACCATTTTTAACAGGTTTTAAAAAAGGAATCCAGGCGTCTTCTGGTAAATTATCATTTGGATTTAGAGCATATTCAGGTGTAAATTGCCACTGTCCAATACCCTTTTGAATTACATATTTTAATTCTCCATTTCCATAACCTAAAGTAGCTGAATTTGAATGGCAACTTTTACAATCTCTTACTTTTGAAACTGTTGTATGCGGTGAATTTGGTGCGTACAACCTATGAAAAGAAACATCAGTTCCAATTTCTTTTCCACTATAACTTCCTTTATCAATTGTCAAAATCATTCCGGGAACAGCAGGTTCTATATGTTTTCCTTCACCACTTTCTCTTACTCCCATTGCAGGTAATGATGAAGAAAATTCAGAAACATATTCTTTCCATTGTCCTTTCCCATATTTTTTATCCAACAAATCAAAAGCTCTTGGTTCATTTTTATCAAATTGATTATGACAACCAATACAACGTGAAGTCCAGGATGAATGGCAAGTTGCACAACTCACATTTTTGTGTGCATTATCTCTAGAACAAATTTCAGATTGTGGGTTTAATTTGTGTAATTTATTATCCTTTTTTCCGATTAAAAATGCATTTCCTGCAGAATCAATAAAAGTATTCACCAATGGATGCCCATCCTTTTTAACTGCAATTATCTGTTTATCATTATGCTTATAATCTCTATGTAAAAAAACCAACAAACTTTCAGCATCTAACTTGCTATAAGGTATCGTGTTTGGTTTTTCTTTAAAATGACAGTCGGCACATTGCAATTTTACAGCTTGTTCTTCATGGATATATTTTTTGCCATCGCCCATAACTTCGTGCGAAGAATGGCAATCTATACACAATAAACCTTTGGTATGATGTACATCTTCTTCAATGTATTTATAAACACGCTTATCTTCAGCTGTTTTATAACCTGCTTTATTAATAATATCACTTTCATTTAATAAAGTTTCTTGCCAACCTTCATAATTTGTTGAAATTCTACTCGATCGACTATGACAACCATAACAATGTTCGTTTTTCACAAAAATATTAGTTGCTGGATGAAATTTGGGCAACGTTTTTTTGTTTGAACTTAAATAGGTTTCTAAATCTTTTTTGGCTTCTTCAGAATAATTTAAATGACAAGCATTACAGCCTCCACCCCTACTTAACTGGGTAATTGCTCCAAAATCCTTTTTTTCAGCACCTAAATGACAATTGGCACATAAATCTCTTAAATGTTTATCTGACGCTGAATTTTTTATCAATTGAATATGATATTGATGGTTTGGAGAGTCAGCTTCACCAAAAATATATTTATCCACCGCTACAAGACCACTATTAGTAGTCATTAATGAATTCTTAATTTTAGAAAGTTCATTTGGATGGCAAGTTCCACAAGTTGCAGCAGCATCCACTAAATTTCCAGGAATTAATACCATTCCTTTATGAGAATCTTCTTTATCTAATGTATTTGGATTTCCTAAATGGCAACTTCTACAGCCAATTAATGCTGGATTGTGGTAATTTGAATATCCTTTGGTATTTTGATGACACTCCAAACAAGATTCTTTTGAAACCACTTCAATTTTAGTGTATTCAGCCGCATTTGAAATTACTGAATGCTCACTTTTACTTTTCAGAAAAAAAAACAAAGCAACAAGCACTAAAAAAACCAATGCAAATACCCCAATTTTGGAAACTTTAGTCTTCATAAAAATTATATTAATACAAACGTACAACAATTTAAATTTTATAGAAAATCTTTCAAAAAATACAAACAACTGATATCCAATTACAAAACTGAAATATGTCACTTAAGTTACATTTATTTATTTGATAGTCAACATCTTAATGTAACCATTGTTACCATCTCAAATATATAATTATGACTTTTGTCATACTCTAAACTTGCACTAGTAAATATCTTTACACCTGTAAAAAAATAAATCACTTATGACAACTTCTAGAAGAAAATTTATTAAAATTTCTGCATTAGGTATAGGAGGCATTGCGGCAACAACAACAGCTTTAAATATGTTTGGAGCAAATTCTTATTTAGATGAACTGGTTAGAGAAAATGTTGCAAAAAATTTAAAAAGATCTGCTACCTATTGCGAAGTTTGCTTTTGGAAATGCGCCGCTTGGGCATATACAACTGAAGAAGGCGAAATTAAAAAAATTATTGGGAATGATGACGATTCACATTGTTATGGCCGTTTGTGTCCAAGAGGTACAGGTGGTGTTGGAATGTATAATGATGAAGATCGTTTAAAAACACCTTTAATTAGAACTACTATTAATGGTGAAGAGACGTTTAGAGAAGCAAGTTGGGAAGAAGCACTTGATTTAATTGCTGAAAAATTTAATGGCATAAAAGAAAAATATGGTGCAGAATCCATCGGTTTATTAAAACACGGTGCCCCTGGAAATCATTTAGAACATTTATATAAATCTTTTGGCTCCGATACTATAGGAGAACCCGCTTATGCACAATGCAGAGGTCCAAGAGAAACTGGCTTTAAATCTACTTTTGGAAGTTGGGTTGGTTCTCCAGAACCAACAGATATAAGAGACACCAAATGTTTAGTACTTATTGGATCTCATATTGGTGAAAACATGCACAATTCACAAGTGCAAGAAATGTCTGAAGCAATTGACAATGGTGCTACAATTATCACCGTTGATCCAAGATTTTCAACTGCAGCAAGTAAATCACAACATTGGTTACCTATTAAGCCTGGAACTGATCTTGCCTTGTTATTGGCTTGGATGAATGTTCTAATTGAAGAAAACCTATATGATAAAGAATATATTGAAAAATATGCTATTGGTTTTAATGAACTAAAAGAACACGTTAGCCAATTTACACCAGAATGGGCATATGGAATCACTACCATAAAACCAGAAGAAATAAGGAGTACCGCAAGAGCAATGGCTTATGCTTCACCAGCTGTAATTATTCATCCTGGAAGACATGTTGTATGGTATGGTGACGATACGCAAAGAGCACGAGCAATGGCAATTTTAAATGCTTTATTAGGTTCTTGGGGAAGAAGAGGTGGATTTTACTTTAAAGAAAGTTTAAAAATACCTGAATTCCCTCAACCTGAATATCCACATCCAAAATGGGGATGGAAAGAAATAGGCGCAAAATATCCATTAGCCGAAATGGGAATTACAACTGAAATTATAAACGCTTCAATTCCTAACGAAGAAAATAAATATCCAGTAAAAGCTTGGATGGTAGCTGGTACAAATTTAACAAAATCAATTCCAAACAAAGCTTTACTTGAAAAAGCAATAGATGCTTTAGAATTTATGGTTGTATTAGATACTATGCCAATGGATGTAACTGGTTATGCCGATGTAGTTTTACCTGAATGCACTTATTTAGAGCGTTACGATGATATTCGTTCTGCTACAAATAGAGAACCTTCTATTGCTGTAAGAATTCCGGCAGTTGAACCAAAATACAATTCAAAACCAGCTTGGTGGGTTGCAAAAGAAATTGGAGAAAGAATGGGTGTTGGAACTTATTTTAATTACACCGATTATAAAGAAGTTATTGAATGGCAATTGGAAAAATTAGGGACTTCATTAGCAGAAATGGAAAAAATTGGTGTTAAAAATTTCCCTCGCAAATCAAGACCTTTATATTTAAGTGAAAATGAAGATTACCGTTTCCCAACAGCAAGTGGTAAAATTGAATTGTTCTCTCAAGAATTTAAAAATCTAGGTTTCGACCCAATGCCTGTTTTTACAAAACATCCAGAACCTCCACAAGGTTATTACAGATTAAACTATGGTAGAGCACCTATGCATACATTTAGTAGAACTGTAAACAATCCTAATTTAAACGATTTAAAAAGTGAAAATAATTTATGGGTTAACCCTAAAGTTGCAAGAATTTTAAGTTTAAAAACGGGTCAAGAAGTATGGTTAAAAAATCAAGACGAAATTCTATCCGATTTCCCTATTAAAGTTCGTATTACCGAAAGAACAGGTTTTGATGCCGTGTACATGGTACATGGGTTTGGCCATAGAAATAAAAAGTTAAGTCGTGCAAATGGTAAAGGAATTAACGACACACAATTAATATCTCATGTTGCTATAGACCCAATTATGGGAGGAACTGGTATGCGTGGAAATTTTGTGACAATATTAACTGAAAACCCACATAAAACAATTTAGATATGAGATATGCAATGGTAATAGACACATTAAAATGTGTTGGATGTAGTGATTGCGTTGTGGCCTGTCAAACAGAAAACGATGTTCCAATTGGATATTGTAGAGATTGGATTGTAGAATCCGTAAATGGTTCATATCCTCATGTAGAATTAGAGTTAAAATCAGAAAGATGTAATCATTGTGATACAGCGCCTTGCGTTAGATGTTGCCCAACTGGTGCAAGCCATATAGTTGACGGAGGAATTGTTTTAGTAACTGGCAACGATTGTATTGGATGTGGTGCTTGTATTGAATCTTGTCCTTATGACGCTCGTTATCAACACCCTGATGGTTATGTAGACAAATGTACATTTTGCCACCACAGATTAAAGGATGGACAATTGCCAGCATGTGTTTCTGTATGCCCTACAAAATGTATGTATTTCGGTGATTTAGACAATCCAAACAGTGAAGTTTCACAATTATTAAAAAACAGAAAGCATAAAACGTTAGCTCCAGAAGCTGGAACTAACCCACATGTATTCTATTTAATCTAAATTAAAACATTATGCAAGAAGAATTATTTATAAGTGGTAGAGATATCCCAAATATAGATCCAAATCTACAAATTTGGCACTGGCCAATTTCGGTCTATTTGTTTGTTGGTGGCTTAGCAGCAGGTTTATTATTTTTTGCTGCAATGGTAACAATAATGGGAAAAGCGGATGTTTACAAAGCAGCGGTTAAAAATGCTGTAATTATCGCTCCAATAGCACTATCATTAGGGTTAATGGCGTTATTATACGATTTAACACACAAAATTTATTTTTGGAAGTTATATACAACCATTAGAATAGAATCACCAATGTCATGGGGAGCCTGGGTATTAATGGCTATTACACCACTATCTTTCCTTTGGGTATTTAGTTATTATTCTGACATGTTTTCAAAATTTGAAGGTAAATTTAAATTGCTTGAAAAGTTTAATTTTTTAGCAACATTTGAAAATTTCTTAATAAAAAACAGAATGAACATGGCTTATGCCTTAATTCCTTTATCTGTTGTATTGGGAATTTACACTGGTATTTTACTTTCAGCCTTTAATGCAAGACCACTTTGGAACAATGCAATATTAGGTCCGCTATTTTTAACATCCGGACTTTCAACTGCGGCTGCTGCAATTGTAATCTTTGCCAAAACAAAAAAGGAAAAACATTTTTTCAGTAAAATAGACATCGCCTTAATTATTATAGAACTTGGATTGATAACACATATGATAATGGGTTATTATGCAGGTACTCAAGTTCAGTTAGAAGCTGTACAATTATTAGTTGGTGGCGATTTCACTTTAATGTTTTTTGGATTTGTTGTAATCTTAGGTCTTATCATTCCTTTATTATTAGAAATTTCAGAAATAATTGGTTACAAAATTCCAACCCTAATTCCAGCCCTGTTAGTTATTATGGGAGGACTAGTATTTAGATTTGTTATGGTTGAAGCTGGTCAATTAACACGTTATCTTTATTAAAAAATATAAAAATTCAACAAATGAGAGTAAAAAATAAAACAAATAGACATATTTATTGGAATCCCTATTTTGGAGGTTTCTTACTTGGAATTCTAATCATTTTTACATTTTACATTACAGGTAGAGGTTTAGGAGCAAGTGGTGCCATGAAAAGCGGAGTTGTAACTATTGTTGATGCTGTAACGCATTCACATGCAACTGATAATGATTATTATAAACAATTTATAAGTGAAGATAAATCTTCCATGAATAACTGGTTGGTATTTGAAACATTGGGTGTAATAATAGGTGCATTTATTTCAGGTGGACTTAGTGGACGCATTGGCTTGAGAGTACAACATTCTCCAAAAATAACATCAAAAAGAAGGTTGGCTTTTGCTTTAGGAGGCGGTCTTTTATTTGGATTAGGCGCTCAAATTGCTCGTGGTTGTACAAGTGGAGCCGCCCTAAGTGGTATGGCAGTACTTTCAACTGGTGGCTTTATAACCATGCTTGCCATTTTTGGTACAGGTTATTTAGTGGCTTACTTTTTTAGAAAAAATTGGATTTAACTTAAATAAAAAATAAAATTATGGGACCTTTAATTCCTAATGGTATCATTCCAGCAGAATGGGATAGTATAATTGCCTTATTGATTGGCTTGGTTTTTGGATTTGTATTAGAAGCCTCAGGCTTTTCTTCATCTAGAAAACTTGCTGGCGTATTTTACGGATACGATTTTGCCGTATTAAAAGTATTTTTCACTGCCGCATTGGTATCACTAATTGGCTTGTATTATATGGATTACCTTGGTTATGTTGATATAACACAAATGTATGTCCATCCTACCTATTTATGGGGAGCAATAATAGGAGGAGCTATTATGGGTGTTGGTTTTGTAGCTGGCGGTTTTTGTCCAGGTACCAGCCTATGCGCTGTTGCCATTGGCAAAGTTGATGCAATTGTATATGTTGTAGGTATTATGATTGGCGTTTTAATTTTCTCTGAACTTTTCTCATTTTTTCAACCTTTATATGAAGGTTCATTTATGGGGAATATTACTTTAGTGGATTCTTTCGATATCAATCCTTATTGGTTTATTTTCATATTTACCGTTTTAGCGATTGGTATTTTCGCACTTTCAGATAAAATAAGAGCAAGCGTAAAAAAAGTATTTTACTAATTTAATAATACACAAAATGGTTAAGAAAAAAGTAGCAAAAGTTTTAGCATTCAGATATAAAATTCTGGCTTTAATTTTCATCATACTAGCAGGTGGATTGGTATTATTACCAAAGTACAAAAAGCATGAAGGTATAAAACCTGAAACATTATTAAGCAATGTAATAAATCCTGAAAGATATATTTCAACTGATAATTTAGCGCATAAAATAATTTCTAAGGACCCGTCAATTCTTTTAATCGATGTTAGAGATGAAAAAAGTTATGCTAATTATACTATCCCAAACGCCCTAAATATACCTTTGAATAAATTATTAGACGAGGAAAATGAAATGTATTTAGACCAAGATCAATACGATTTAGTGTTTTTCTCAAATGATAACTTTTCTGCAGATCAAGCTTGGATCTTATGTAACAGATTAGATTATACTAATATAAAAGTATTAAAAGGTGGTATTAATGAGTGGTTTTCAACTATTATTAATCCAGCTATTCCTTCAGAAAATATGGCTGCACTAGAATTTGAATTGTACAATTTCAGAAAATCGGCAAGTATGTATTTTGGTGTAATGTACCCTGAACAAATAAAAGTTGCTAAAAAACCTGAAGCAAAACCAGTGGCAGCTCCAAAAAAGGTAATTACCATAGAAAAGAAAAAGAAAGCACCGGCTGAAGGTGGATGCTAATTATAAAAACTTACACATGAAAGAATTAGAAAAAACCAAAAGAATATCTATCGCAGTTACTTTATTTATTTTAGTTGTGTTAATTGGTGTTTTATCGTTTAAAAGACCTAAAAATTTGTACTACTTTAATACAACTGAGACTCTTCAACAATTAGCTTCTGAAGATTTATTTGTTTCCCTTACTGATATAAATAATACAGACTATGTTTTAGTTGATGTTAGAAAAAGTTACGACTTTGATAGAGGTCATTTAGAAAACGCCGTAAATATTTCAAGTTCCGATATTTTGGAGGAAAATAACATAAACGTATTTACAGAATTGCAAAACACCAATAAAACGGTAGTATTATACGGTAAAAATCCTGAAGAAGCCATTGCTCCTTTTATGATTTTATATCAATTGGGTTATACCAACTTAAAGGTCTTACCAGTTGAAAATAGTTACAATCAAAATAGTTTAGAAACTAAGCTGGTTGAAGTTGAAAAATATGACAATGATATCAAAACTTTTATAGCAGAATCTGTTAAAAAAGCAACTGAATTATCGGTTCAAAAAGTGATACCTCCACCCCCACCTCCAAGAAAAGTAATTACTGTTGAAAAAAAGAAAAAAGCACCTGCTGAAGGCGGATGTTAATTTAATTATTCTTAAGCTGTTTTAGAAATAAAACAGCTTTTTTTTTGATCAAAATACTTCAATTTTTTTAGCCTATTTTTTTAAAATTTGCTTTCAAAAAATTGCTTTTAAACTTGTAAAAGTAAAGTCTTTTTTTAGAAAAAAACAAAATTGCAATTTCTTAAACCTTAAATCTAACTTTAAATTTATAACTACCTGTTTTTCAGAGTTATAGTATGTAACATTTATTACTTATATATGTAACAAATATAGCTACAAAGAATAATTATATACTACTTATTTATGATTTTTATCATAAAACAATGCTCTTTTCGTCTTTAATTTTAGAGTATAAAAACAAACATATTTTAAACAATCAAAACATGAAAAAAGCAACATCATATTTAGTATTGCTTTTAATAGTTACTACACTTTTTAGTAGCTTTAAAGGCACCAAAAAACAAGCTGTAAATCCACCTTCAGAATTTGAACTTTTAGTTCAATATTTAGAAGCAAACGGTAATTTTATAAATACCGATGCACCTGCTATTCTTTTAGCACCAGAAATTAAAGACAACCTTAAAAACGACAAATATCTAGTTTTGGATATAAGAAGTGAAGATTGGTTTGCATACGGACATATTAAAGGTTCAAAAAATGTACAAGGTCCAGAATTATTAAATTATTTTGAAAAAGAAATTACTCCGTCAAATTTTGATAAAATAACCATTGTATGTTATTCTGGTCAATCGGCTTCTTACTATGCTAGCTTACTAAGATTATATGGCTTTAACAATGTTTACAGTCTAAAATGGGGAATGGGTTCTTGGAATGAGGAATTTGCAACTAATTATTGGGTAAAAAATTCAAAAGATGAATTTACTGACCAACTAGAAACCACAGCAAACCCAATGCCTGAAAAAGGTGCAGCTCCAACAATTAACACAGGAAAAGTTGATGTAAAAGAAATTTTACAAGCTCGTATCAAAGAAGCTTTTGAAAAACCTTACAAAGATTATATTGTAAAATCAGCTGATGCTTTTACCACACCTGAAGATTATTTTATTGTTAATTATGTAACTGAGGATAATTACAATGCAGGACATATTAAAGGAGCAATTCAATACGAACCAAAGTCTTTAGCTTCTGATGCTAATTTATATACACTTCCAACAGACAAGAAAATTGTTGTAGCCTGCGATACAGGTTTATCATCAGCTTATGCAATTGCTTATTTACAAGTATTAGGATATGATGTTTACAACTTAGCTTATGGTTCAAACAGTTTTATGAATTCAACATTGGTTGAAAAAGGCTGGAACGGTTGGTCAGCTAAAGAAATTAATGATTTCCCGGTAGTAGAATAAATAAATTTAAAACAATAAAACAAACAATAGTACAAACTTAAATAAACAAATCATGAAAAAATTATCATTATTATTAATAGGTCTTTTACTTATACCTTCTCTTCTTTTAACATCTTGTGATCAAGGTGATGACCCGGATGTAGTTATTACACCCACTTTTACAGTATTAAAGGATTATATGATTAACAACAATTTAGATATTGATAAAATTATAAAAAGTCCTGCAGGAGCAATGTTTGTTCAGGGAGCACCTGCTAATGATGATGCTGCTGCTTTAACTGCTTTCTTAGCTAAATATTATATAATTGATATTAGAACCGCTGATGCTTTTGCTGCTGGTCATATCAGTGGTGCAAAAAATGTAGCGTTTGGAAATATTTTAGCTGAAGGTGCTGCAGCAGGTACAAAACCTGTTTTAGTAGTCTGTTACACGGGGCAAACAGCTTGTTATGCAACTGCTTTAATGCGTATGTATGGCTTTAGTGAAACGCAAGCTTTAAAATGGGGTATGTCTGGATGGAATCCTGCAACTGCGGGTTCTTGGAATAATAATACAGGTGACATCGCTAAAGACAGTCCAAATTGGAAATATACAGCAGCTCCTGCACCCATGGTATATAGCGATCCTGCAATTTCAAGTTTATCACAAGATGGTGCTACAATTTTAAAAAGCAGAGTTGAATTGGCTGTACAGGATGGTTTTAAAACCGTAAAAAATTCTGATGTATTGGCAAATCCAAACAACTATTTTATCAATAATTATTTCAATTCAGAAGATTATTTAGCATTTGGACATTTAGATACAGCTAATAAAATTTTACCGTTAACATTGGCTGACAACTCTTATAAAGGATTAAATCCTGCTGCTGGAGCTAAAATTGCAACATACTGCTACACTGGTCAAACTTCAGCAGTTGTAACTGCTTGTTTAAGAGTTTTAGGTTACGATGCTTACAGCTTATCATTTGGTATGAATGGTTTATATCACTCAAATACTGCTTGGAAATCTAATCAGTGGAATGTTGATTCAAAACCAAAAACTTTACCATTAGTACAATAATTAATCTTAAAATTATATAAAAATTTAAGCCCTAAAATCAATTATAAACCATGTTTAAAATTTAATGATGTTTTTTATTTACCAATAAGTAACATGCATTTTAGGGCTTTTTAAAATCAACTCAAATGAAGACAAAAATTATAATTCTT
>BS_KBA_SWE02_21mDRAFT_10000024_pt1 | contig 49067 bp, 34 predicted proteins | sample BalSeasSWE02_21m_FD_9196 | JGI IMG/M metagenome (IMG submission 9196)
AGATAGTGTGGTAACCCCTTATATTGTTATGGCGGGTATCTTATTTCTACTGGGTGTTTTAATCAGAAAGGCGCCATTACCTCATGTTGAAGCGGAATCGAATGATGAAGTGGCTGGAGGAGACACCAATAAAACCAGTATTTTTCAATTCCCACATTTATGGCTGGGCGTCTTAACCCTATTTGTTTATGTGGGTGCAGAGGTGATAGCGGGAGATACCATTATTGCTTATGGAATATCTTTAGGATTTTCAGCAGAGGACGCCAAGTTTTTTACGACGCTCACATTATTGGCCATGGTGGGGACCTATGCATTAGGGGTTTTTCTAATTCCAAAATATATTAATCAAGGGAAGGCGCTTAGAATTAGTGCCGTTTTAGGTCTGGTGTTTACGATGTGTATTTTATTTACTTCGGGGATGACATCCATATTATTTGTAGCTTCTTTAGGTATTGCGAATGCCCTGGTTTGGCCAGCAGTATGGCCCTTAACCTTAAAAGGATTAGGAAAATTCACGAAGACAGCCTCCGCTTTACTCATTATGGCTATTTCTGGGGGGGCGATTATTCCACCACTTTATGGCAGAATAGTTGATTCAAATAGCAAAGAACTTATACTGAGTGGTGTTGAAAAAGCAGAGGCTATGGCAACAGCTTCCACTCAGAGTTACTGGATACTGCTTCCTTGTTACGCCATCATTCTATATTACGCTGTTTACGGACATAAAATGGGATTGAAAAATCAAACCAAGTAAAGGTGTTTATTTTTTAAGAGTTAAAAAGCATATAACAAAAAACGCGAAGCATTTGCTTCGCGTTTTTTGTTTTTATTTAGAGCTAAAGTTAATCAGCTAATACAATAACTTTATTGTCTTTCATTTCAATGGTTCCAGACGAAATTTTTAATAAGGTCGTATTTTTGTCACCTTTAATAAATTTATCCTTAACCTCTTCCTTTAATGATATATTTCCTGAAATTTTAACAAAACCTTCTTTCAATAAAGACACAATAGGTGCATGGTCTTTAAGCATTTCAAAGCCTCCATTAACCCCCGGAACATTCACAGAATCTACTTCTCCGCTGAATAAGGTTGCCTCTGGTGATACAATTTCTAAATACATGTGTTTTATTATTAATTGAATTAAACTTCAGCTAACATTTTTTCTCCAGCTTCAATCGCTTCTTCAATAGTTCCTTTAAGGTTAAATGCTGCTTCTGGTAAATGATCTAATGTACCATCCATAATCATATTAAACCCTTTAATGGTTTCTTTAATATCAACTAATACGCCAGGAATACCTGTAAATTGCTCAGCAACGTGGAATGGCTGAGATAAGAAACGTTGCACACGTCTTGCTCTACCTACTGCCAATTTATCTTCTTCTGATAATTCTTCCATCCCAAGAATAGCAATAATATCTTGTAATTCTTTATAGCGTTGTAATAATTCTTTTACTCTTTGAGCACAAGCATAATGTTCATTTCCTAAAATATCAGCAGTTAAAATACGTGATGTAGAATCTAACGGATCTACCGCAGGATAAATACCTAACTCCGCAATTTTACGAGATAATACAGTTGTAGCATCTAAGTGGGCAAAGGTTGTAGCAGGTGCAGGATCTGTTAAGTCATCTGCAGGTACGTAAACCGCTTGAACAGAAGTAATAGAACCTCTTTTTGTTGAAGTAATACGCTCTTGCATAGCACCCATCTCTGTAGCTAGTGTTGGTTGGTAACCTACTGCAGAAGGCATACGGCCTAATAATGCAGATACCTCAGAACCAGCTTGTGTAAAACGGAAGATGTTATCAACAAAGAAAAGAACATCTTTTCCTTGTCCTTCACCAGCACCATCACGGAAATATTCAGCAATAGTTAAACCTGATAAGGCTACACGAGCACGCGCTCCGGGAGGTTCGTTCATTTGTCCGAAAACAAACGTTGCTTTTGATTCTTTCATTCCGGCTTTATCAACCTTAGTTAAATCCCATCCGCCTTCTTCCATAGAATGCATAAAATCTTTACCGTATTTTATAATACCAGATTCAAGCATTTCTCTTAAAAGGTCATTTCCTTCACGAGTTCTTTCTCCAACGCCGGCAAATACTGAAAGTCCACCGTGACCTTTTGCAATATTGTTAATCAACTCCTGAATTAATACGGTTTTACCAACACCGGCACCACCAAATAAACCAATTTTACCACCTTTTGCATAAGGCTCAATAAGATCAATTACTTTAATACCTGTGAATAAAACTTCAGTTGAGGTTGATAAATCTTCAAATTTAGGAGCCTGACGGTGAATAGGTAACCCAGCTTTTCCAGCTTTAGGTAAATTTCCTAGACCATCAATGGCATCTCCAATAACATTAAATAAACGTCCGTAAACATCTTCGCCAATTGGCATTTGAATAGGTGCTCCAGTTGCAGTAACTTCTGTGCCTCTGCTTAATCCATCTGATGAGTCCATTGCGATAGTACGAACAGAATCTTCACCAATATGAGATTGTACTTCTAATACTAATAAAGAACCATCAGGCCTTTTAATTTCTAAGGAATCATAAATTTTTGGAAGTTCTGAACCCGCTCCGAATTCAACATCGATAACCGGACCTACGATTTGTGCAACTTTACCTGTAACTTTAGCCATTGCTTATATGTTTAATATTATGCGATTTAATTGTAAAAAAACGTGTTATGTTTTCGCGTGCAAAGATAGATGTTTTAATTTAAAATAAAATTGTTTTTTATATTTTTTAGGCATAAAAAAACGCCCTCGGGCTGAAGGCGTTTTTTAATATTATTTTATTTGATATTAAGGCAGTAATGGCGAATAATTAGTTGGATAATCACCTGCATTAGCAACATTCCCAGAAGCTTCAAAATTGGAACCATAGGTAGCATCAATAGCTCTTAAAAATTCATTAGCCATTAAAGCATAGCCCCTACCAGTTAAATGGATTCCATCTAAACTTACTAAACCTCCTACAACTAAATCTGTAGTTAATGTATAATCACTGGTTTTATATCCATTAGTAGTGGCTTCTGTTAATATAGCATTTAAATCAACTAAAGCTAATCCCTTAGATGCGGCAACACTTGCAATAGTGGCGTTATAAGCATCCGTGGCCGCTTTAATCTCAGCTTGTTCACTAGGGAGTAATACCCACTTATCAGCTAAAGGATATGTAATACCTTCGGTTGAAAACTGTGCAGCCAATTCATCAGATAGTCCATATCCTTTTAAAGCGTCAAATGAAGCAGTATTTACCGTTCCAATGACACTGCTGCTTGGTAAAACTAATAAATCAGCAGAAGTAGCTTGTCTGGTTTGACCGTAAGCATTTCCTAATAGTGTAGCTACCAGAGGAGCAGCTTGTATTGGTAACCCTAAACTTTGTACAAAAGCGGGAAATGTAGGGCTTGCATTTAAAACACCTGCAATCTGAGCTGATATATTGGTAAAAGTTTCATCTTTTATAACAACGGCACTTGCTGCAGTCGTAGAAAAAACAATGGAACGTTCCGCCGCGTTAGTAATGGCCCCTACAGATTGTAAATAGGCATACACTTGATTCAACTGACCAAAAACGCCATTAAGTGTTGGGATTAAAGGTCCAAAAGCGGGATTTGCCGGGCTTAAAGGAGCGTAAGGTACCGTTGTAAAATGGGGTAAATCTGTAATGTAAGGAACATTGGTTACAACGCCTTTAGCACCACCAGATGTTAAGGTTGTCACTAATGTACTAAATGCAAAATCAAAAGTAGATGAAGGAGTGATTTGATCGACGGTAATATCTCCTCCAGCAATCGCATAACCTAATACATCATTACCTCCAATTTCTGATAAGGTGAAAAATGTTGGGTTTTGTGCCATAGCATCCCCTAACATAGTAGCTGACGTACTTGAAGCCATTCTAATAAAGTATGGATTGGCTGTTTTAGTTGCTAAGTTAGCTGGATTTCCATAGCCATCAAAAAGTAAATGATAACTTTTAGCTCCTGGCACTCCCATATTATTGAAAGGGCCAGTTGGATTATTTAAAAAAATGTCAGTGCCAACAGTAACTGGGCCAATTAAAGATTCTAAGGGTACTGGACCTTTTCCGCCAAAAACTAACCTTGGATTAAAACCTGGCAAGCGAGTGCCACCAGCGGCTAAACCACCATAGTTATCACTCATTAAAGGCTGTGTAAAAGAGCCACCACCTGTTTTTGCAAATTCTTTAGCCATCATATTAGGAAAAGAATTTTGTTGACTCGCAATAAAAATGGCGCCGTCAGTATATCCTGCAGTGAACGAAGCTCCAATAGCTACATATTTAGAAAAGTCGGCACTTCCTGCCGTTAATTCAGGCAAAGCTTCTGGGGCTACATAGCCGTTATCTTCAAGAACGCTTTCAACATCGTTACAAGCTGTAAACCCCAATAGGATTATAAGCAGCCATATATATTTTGTATTCATAATTTTTTTTATAAGTTATTAATAGTCCAAGAAGCATAATACATAGATCCAATAAATCCTGTTCCAAAAGCAGTAAAGTATTCTTTACCAGTCAGGTTGGTTCCACCTATTTTAAAAGTTGATTTTAAACTAGGTACTCTTAAGTTGATTTGCGCATCTACTGTATGGAATTCAGGAACTACTCCATTTCCAAAAGTAGCTTCCCAGAAATAGTCATCACTGAATCTATAAGACACATTAAACCCAAAATTGTCAAATAAATTATCATTACCAAAGGACGCTTTGAATTTATGTTCTGGTGTATTAAAGTTGGTAGTAAAGTCTGGATACGTATNTCTGTCAAAATCTAATTTGGCATAAGTATAACTTCCGCTTAAATCGAAATCACCAAATATTTTTGTTGATAATCCAAGAGAAGCTCCATAAGATTTAACACTAACAGGTGAATTGGTATACGTACTATACGCCTGATAATCATCATTAGCTATGGCCGCAACAGATAATGAGTTATCACCAACGGTTCCGTAGTATGGCGAAATCACCACTTCCTGAGAAATAAAATCTTTATAATCATTGTAATACGCATTAAAGTCAACGATTACACGACTAAATTTTCCTCTATACCCTACTTCAACAGAACTAACCTGTTCTGGTTTAACTAAATCTGGATTCGCGATTTCTAAAACAGCCGGATTACCGGTTGCGGCAAGTGCTTGTACAGAACTTAGTGTATACGAATTGGTATAGGCCACCCCACCGGTTTGTGTAATAGTAGCAGGTATACCTAAAGCTTGTCCGCCACCACTTACGTCAAATGTGCTTGAATAACGGTCTAAGTTGTCTGGTGCAGAACCAACTAAAATAGCTCTACCGGCATCTAAGCCAATAAATAAATCTTGTGTGGTAGGGTTTCTGAATCCTGTTTGTACAGAAGTTCTGAAGTTATGATTTTTATTAACTGTTAAACCTGCAGAAATTCTTGGTGAAAAGAACCCGTCAAAATATTGATTTTTATCATATCGAACAGATCCAGTAAGCTTTAAATTAAGCGCTTCGTTTAATTCAAGATTTTTCTGAATTTGCGTATACATACCGTATTCATAATAATCAATGGGACCATCTGTATCTGTGTAAATAGTTCCTGAAGAATTTAAATTATATTTTCTGTAAGACCCGCCAACCTGAATTTCTGCAAAGTCAATTAAATGACTAAAATTATAGTTACCGTCTGCATGATAATATTTTGAGGCATCTTGGAATTTTGACCCCGTTCCTAAATTTGGGTCATTGATACTTTTATTATAGGCGGCATTGAAGCCATCAGATCCTGGCAGGAATCTTCCGGATTCTGCCTGAGCTCTTGCGGCGGCATGCGCTTGTGCATCTGTTGCTCCACCCAAGGTTGCTTGAACATACGTACCGGTATACTCACCGAACCAGGTGTTGTCATCTTTCCATGCGCGGTTAATATTTATACCTGTAAATACCATATCATAGGATTTCCCCGCTTTATCAGCAACAACATAACCTCTTAAGAAGAAGTTATCGTTTCTAATTTCTATTTTGTGCTGTTGTTGGAAGAACCCATCAATGTGATATCTGTTCGTTCCTTGATATATAGTTGAACCGGTTCCTACTTTACCAACGTAGGATACTTCAAAGTCATTTTCAAACGGTCTGTAATATAAGCCCCAATCAGCTTTAATACTTTCAGCATTGTAATCGGTTAAATATTTTTCATTATAACCTGTTCTACTCACATCAACAGACGGTACAAGGGCATTGGCTCCTGGAGGTAATATGCCTAAACCTTCAAGAGTTTTAGCGACAGATTTAATATTTGTTGAAACTTCATCACCATAAACGTTTATTCCGTCATAATTTAAATCGGCTCTCGAACCGCCTGGCGTCGTTTTATCAACTTCGCTTGTAGCAGCCCAATCGGTGCCCTTTAAATAACCAAAATTGATTTTGGCGGCAAATTTGTTGCTGAACTTGCGAGCAGCGCGAATACCAAAATCAGTATAAGCATTATCTCCAGCCGCTTCTTGAGAAGTAATACCCCTCTTTAAATAACCACTTATGCCTTGATGATCAAATGGATTTTTACTACGCATAAAAAGAATACCGTTAAAAGCATTCGCGCCGTATAAGGCGGAAGATGCTCCTGGCAACAATTCTACACTTTGAACATCCGTTTCAATCATACCCACTAAGTTTCCAATAGGAAAGTTAAGAGCAGGTGTAGAGTTATCCATACCGTCAACCAGTTGCATAAACCTGTTGTTTGCAAACGTTGCAAAACCTCTGGTGTTTACAGATTTAAATGTTAAACTGTTGGTATTTACATCTACCCCTTTGAGGTTTTCTAAACCATCATAAAAGTCAACAGAAGCTGTATTTTTTATTTCCTTAAGACCAATTCTTTCAACCGTAACAGGTGATTCAAAAATACGTTCAGGTGTTCTTGAAGCAGAAATAACCACTTCATCTAAAGAAGTTCCTTCCTTAAGAATAAAATTAACTGTTTGATTGTTTGTTGTGATTTGTTCAGAAACGGATTCAAAACCAACACTACTCGCTTGTAAAGTAAATGGCGGATTTAAATTTGCTTTGAGAGTGAAAGCACCATCAAAATCTGTTACAGTTCCTGTAGTAGTACCAACAATAAGAATATTGGCGCCTGGTATAGGTTGACCACTATCATCTACAACAGTTCCAGAAATAGTTGTTTGTGAGTATGAAATACCACCTAAAAACAACAAGAAAATTGGGAGAATTGTTTTCATTTATTAAAATTAGATTAGTTTATTAGTTCAATATTAACAAGAAAAAATCTTTTTATTACATAAATATAAAAAAAATTATGCTCGCATAATTTAAATCCTTAAAAAACAGGAAGTTTCTTTAAATTATTATCAATAAAAATAGCTCTAATTATTGAAAATTCAATTAGAGCTATTGAGATGAGATTTAATTATGTAAAAAAACTGGATACCGTATTATTCCACCGTAACAGATTTTGCTAAATTTCTTGGTTGATCCACATTTTTACCTAGTAATACAGCAATATGGTATGATAATAGCTGTAAAGGAATAGTTGTTAATAAAGGGGATAAAGACTCAAGTGTTTCTGGCACTTCAATAACGTGGTCGGCCAATTCCCTAACATCTACATCTCCTTCAGTGACAATACCAATAATTTTTCCTTTTCTGGATTTTATTTCCTGGATATTGCTCACTACTTTTTCGTAATGGCCTTTTTTTGTTGCGATGACAACTATAGGCATATTTTCATCAATCAAAGCAATGGGGCCATGTTTCATTTCAGCAGCTGGGTATCCTTCAGCATGAATGTATGAAATCTCTTTTAATTTNAAAGCGCCTTCAAGAGCTACCGGGAAATTATANCCTCTTCCTAAGTACAGGAAATTNTGNACGTCTTTATAAATGTTGGCGATATATTTTATNTGATCATTAGATTCTAAAACCTTTTCAACTTTNTNNGGNATCATTTCCAGTTCAAGCAAATGGTGNCGAAAGTCAGANCTNGATATGGTGCCTTTNGCTCTNGCTAAACGNAANGCTATTAAAGTTAAAACGGTAATTTGAGTNGTAAAGGCTTTGGTTGAAGCTACGCCAATTTCTGGTCCNGCATGGGTATAGGCTCCGGCATCAGTTTCTCTGGCAATAGATGACCCTACCACATTACAGACTCCAAAAACAAAGGCCCCTTTAGATTTAGCTAATTTAATTGCGGCTAAAGTGTCAGCTGTTTCACCAGATTGTGAGATTGCAATAATAACATCCTTTTCTGTGATAATTGGATTTCTGTATCTGAATTCAGAGGCATATTCAACTTCAACAGGAATTCGCGCTAAATCTTCAAAGATATATTCTGCNACTAAACCGGCATGCCAGGAAGTGCCACAGGCCACAATAATAATTCTGTCCGCATTCAAGAATCTCTTCATGTTATCTTCAACACCAGACATTTTAATAATAGCCTCTTGTCTATTTAACCTTCCACGGTAGGTATCTGTTATTGCCTTAGGTTGTTCATATATTTCTTTCAGCATGAAATGATCAAAACCCCCTTTTTCAATTTCTTCTAAATTTAATTTCAGAGTTTGAACATATGGATCCACTAAAGAATCATCCTTTATCTTTCTTATCTTAATGTCTCTATTTAAACGAATGATGGCCATTTCTTCATCCTCTAAATAAATGGCGTTTTTAGTATATTCTAAAAAAGGAGAGGCATCACTTGCAATAAAAAACTCATCTTTTCCAACTCCAACAGCCAAAGGGCTACCTAACCTGGCAATGACAATTTCTTTGGGTTGGGTTTTGTCAAATACGGCAATGGCATATGCTCCAATCACCTGATTTAAAGCTATTTGAACAGCCTTTCCTAACTTAACATTTTCTTTATTCTTAACATCTTCTATTAGATTGACTAAAACTTCTGTGTCAGTATCTGATTTAAAAGTAAAACCACGGTTAATCAATTCTTTTCGTAATGATTCGTAATTTTCAATAATGCCATTATGAATGATTACTAAATTTCCAGAATTAGAATAATGTGGATGTGAATTAACATCGTTTGGCACACCATGGGTAGCCCATCTAGTATGGCCTATTCCAATATGTCCTGTGCTGGTAATATTGGCTGGTAATTTGTTTTCCAAATCTACAACCTTACCTTTAGTTTTGCATACTTTTAAGTCAGTACCATCAAATAAGGCAATACCGGCACTATCATAGCCTCTGTATTCAAGTCTTTTCAATCCTTCAATAATGATTGGGTAAGCTTCTCTTGGTCCTATATATCCTACAATTCCACACATAGCAAATTAATTTTATTGGGGTTATTATTTTTAGCCGAGGCAAATATGTAAAATAAATATCAATTAGTGACATTTAATATATAAAGTCAATATTTTATACGATGAAATTCATTTCTAAGGTTTTTAACAGAAACAAACTATATCATATTAAAAATCTTACAGACAATAAAGAGTTAATTTTGATTGCTCTCTGTAAAATAAATTTCTAAAGACATTCTTTTATTTTCAGGAACATTAACATTACTTCCATAAATAGTTGTGCCTCTTGGCGTAATAATTGAAGATGCCGGAACACCCGTTACAACATCTTTACTATTTAAAATACTGGAGGTTGAAACATAATTGACGTTGGTTGATAATACTAAACCAAGTTTGGTATTCGTTGAATCCTTAATTAAAATATTATTAAGGTGTTGTGTAATACGGATTTTAAACTTTGAAATACCATTCTCATCCGTAATACGCTGTCCTAAATGTATTAACTTAGAATTATAGGCGTCTGCTGTGTTGGTAGAAGGATCAAAATTGTAATCTATCAATGGAATATTGTTTTTTGCATCATAAGCATAAATTCTATCATATTTATGATAATCTTCAGAAGGCTTATTCATTGTTTCATCCTCATAAATCACTAATTGTGCTTCATTAATTAATTTTTTAAGAACAAAGTCACCATTTTTTATAATATAATCACCATTTTCATCAACTGCTCTATACTCTTTTTTAAAACATTCAATAGCAGTTTCTGCAACACCATCACAATCTACATTACCACTAAAAATATCAACAACGGCCATAGATCCTTCAGATCCTTTAAGATAAAGTTTTTCATCTCCGTTAGTTTTATCGCCATTTTCTAAAGACACTAAGTTGTAATTATTAATGAAGGGGTTTAATTTATTTCCATTAAAATTTAATACATAGGTATCTTGTAATTTTTCAGCACTGTTAACTGAAGAATCATAAGAATAATAAATGGTTATATTTGATCCAGTGCCATTGATATCAAACAAAAGCATATTTCCATCTCCATTTATTGCTTCGGTTTTAAAATAGAGTCCTCTAAAATAATTGTAGAAATTATTGGCATTCCTTAATTCATCACTTCCTTCTTTATCAATAATAGCGGCCGTCCAGAAGGCAGTGTCTAAGTGAGTTCTGAGGGCCGGAGCTACTCTTTCTGTGGTTTCGGTTCCATCTTTACTCACTTTCTTTAAAACAATGGCATCACTGCTTGGAATAAATGCATTGTCTTCATAAATAAGAGACCCTTTGTGATCATCAAAATTTATAGTACTAGTTTCTGTAATTGCAAAATTATCATTTGAATTAACAGCGTCACTTGCGTGCGAATAATAATTCTGAATCGCTTCTAATTCTGTATTTGGGTTAAAGTCTCTAAGGAAATAATTATTTTGAAAAATGGATTTTTTTTTTTTTTTTTTCAACATCTGTAGAGTCTGCTATTGTTTTATTGTAATATGGAATGGTTAGGATAACAGAATCAATCACCGGGTTATCGCCAAAAGAGGGATCAAATTCTGTCGGAGTTATTTGAGTTATGATGCTCGCTTTAGTTTGTCCATACACCGGGTCGTTATAAACGCCTAATAAATTGGCGCTTAAATTATTTATCCTTAAAGAATCTAATTTTTTATTGTAAGATGTGATAGGGATGGGATAACTGCCAGTATTAAAATTTTTAAGACCAACAACATCACTTTCTATAGAATTAAAATCTTGATCACAAGCAACAATAGCCAATATAATGAATAGTAAAAAACTAGTAAACTTAAGGGCTTTAAATATTTTTTTCATAGCTTATTTGGAAGGGAAACTAGGTTAACTTAATACTTTTGAATTTAAAAATTCTGTATATGCTTCACCAAACTCGTCTTTATACTTATATTCTAAAACCGGCTTTTTTGATTCTTTTAAATACGTTTTTAAATCCTCTGGAATAGTTTCAGAGCCAACTATTAGTGCATCTGAATGGTTAATAGCAATTTTCATCAAGTTGATATATGAAGGAGTTCCCAAAACTTTAATTTGGTCTTCATCGATATTATCAAATTTGATTTTGTTTAACATATCTACATTTAACGTCTCATCAAAACTTTGATTGTAAACTGAAGTAACTATTTTACTATCACTAAATAATGGTTCGTCTTTATAATATTCCTTTAGATACAGAGGCAATAATGATGCCAACCACCCATGTACATGAATAACGTCGGGAGACCAATTTAATTTCTTAACAGTTTCTATCACACCTTTTGCAAAAAAGATGGCACGTTCATCATTATCGGGAAATAAATTCCCGTTTTCATCGGTTAAAGTGGCTTTTCTCTTAAAATATTCATCATTATCAATAAAATAAACTTGAATACGTTCTTTAGGGATAGATGCTACTTTTATAATAAGAGGCATGTCTAAATCATTTATAACAAGATTTATTCCAGAAAGCCTAATAACTTCATGTAATTGATGTCTTCTCTCATTAATATTTCCGTATCTGGGCATGAATATTCTTATTTGTCCCCCTTGTTGATTTACTAATCTAGGTGCTTCAAATGACATTGAAGAAATTTCAGTTTCAGGTAAATAAGGCACTACTTCAGATGATACATACAATATCCTCTTATCTTTCATATAGTCGTTTTTGGTGTTTTTTAATGGTTTATGTTACTGGAAATTCTATTGTTTACAATGAAAAAATGGAAGTGACCGCGTATCATAAATTAGGTTCTTTTTGAAAATTCAGAATAAAAAACACGCAAAAGTACAAAAATTTATGCAGATTGATTGTAAAATCTTAAGTTTGCACCCGTTAATTTTTTATTAAAAAGTGAAGATTTTTTCAAATAAAGAGCAAATTTCAGAGGTTATTGATGCCTTTAAAGCACTAGGCCTTACTATAGGTTTTGTGCCTACAATGGGGGCATTGCATAAAGGACATTTGGCTTTAGTTGAAAAGGCTATGGCTAATAATGATCGGGTCATTGTAAGTGTCTTTGTCAATCCTACACAATTTAATAATACGGAGGATCTTGAAAAATACCCAAGAACCTTGGAACATGATATTGCTCTTTTAGAATCAGTTTCAAAGGATGTTTTGGTTTTTGCACCTTCTGTTGAGGTGATGTATGAGGGCAATACAACTTCTCGGCATTTTGATTTTGATGGGCTTGAGTATGAAATGGAAGGTAAATTTAGGCCCGGTCATTTTAATGGTGTTGGAACTGTTGTAAAACGATTATTTGAAATTGTAAAACCCGATAACGCCTATTTTGGCGAAAAAGATTTTCAGCAATTGCAAATAATCAAAAAACTGGTAAGCAAGTATAATTTACCTGTTCATGTTTTGGGTTGTCAAATCCATAGAGAAAGTAACGGACTTGCAATGAGTTCCCGCAACTCCCGTTTGACCGATCTTCAAAAAAAAGAAGCCCCTTTTATTTATAAAACCTTAAAGGCTGCCAAAATTCTTTTTGGCACAAAAAGTGCTAATGAAGTATATAAATGGGTGACAAAACAATTTGAAAATAACGATATTTTAAAATTGGAATATTTTAATATTTCTGAAGCAGACTCTTTAAAAGAGATAAAAAGGAAGTCAAAAAATAAAAAATACAGAGCATTTATAGCAGTATATGCTGGTGAAATTAGACTAATAGATAATATCGCATTAAATTAATTATCTTTGCCACATGCAAATTCAAGTAGTAAAATCGAAGATTCACAGAGTAAAATGTACAGGAGCAGACCTTAATTATATAGGAAGCATCACTATTGACGAAGATTTAATGGATGCGGCCAATATTATTCAAGGAGAAAAAGTTCAGATTGTGAACAATGACAATGGTGAACGGTTAGACACTTATGTCATCCCTGGGCCACGAAATAGTGGGGAAATAACCCTAAACGGTGCAGCGGCCAGAAAAGTGGCCGTTGGAGACACTTTAATATTGATAACTTATGCATTTATGGATATTGAAGAAGCAAAAACATTCAGGCCTTCTTTGGTTTTTCCAGATGAAGCTACCAATCTTTTAAAATAAACTTTTGTCCAAAAATTTAAAAATATTTCTAAAAATTGTACTCCCATTATTATTGGGAGTTTTTTTGGTTTGGTACTCACTGTCAAAAGTTTCTTTAGATGAGTTATATGTATATTTAAAAAAAGCTGATTTTAAATGGATAATCATAGGTTTGTTTTTTGGATTATTGAGTCATATTTCAAGAGCCTATCGTTGGTTATTTATGCTGGAGCCAATGGGCTATAAAATTAATTTTGGCAATAGTGTGATGGCCGTATTTGCTGCCTATTTAATAAATTTCACCATTCCAAGAGCCGGTGAGGTTGCACGAGCTTCCGTTTTGTCAAATTATGAAAACGTACCTTTTGAAAAAGGATTTGGCACCATTGTTTCTGAACGAATAGCGGATTTAATCCTTATGGCGGGTATTATTTTTATAACCTTGTTTCTGCAGTTTGATTTTATTTATAGTTTTTTGATTGCCAAATTTAATCTTACCAAAATTTTAATAGGACTTGTCGCCTTTGCAGTATTGGTGTTTGGGGTTTTAAAAATAATTAAACAAAGTGATTTGCCTATTGCTAAAAAAATAAAATATTTTTTAAAGGGACTTATTGAAGGTGTTTTTAGTATTTTCAAAATGGATAAGAAATGGCCATTTATTTTTCATTCTTTATTTATCTGGGTTATGTACGTGCTCATGTTTTACGCTACGTCTTTAGCCGTCGAAGAATTACATGCTATTTCNATGGGTGCAATTTTAATTGGGTTTATCTCTGCAAGTTTTAGTATTGCTGCAACCAATGGAGGGATTGGGTCTTATCCGCTCGCCATTTATGCCGCATTTTCAATTTTTGGCATTGCTAAAGAACCTAGTTTGGCTTTTGGCTGGATTATTTGGTCATCGCAGACACTTATGATTATTCTTTTAGGAGGGTTGTCTCTAATTTACTTGCCTATTTACAATAGAAAAGNNCAGAAAAAANCAANTTTAAAGGAGNCATAAGGATTAGAATACTTTGTTTTTAAACTTTCGCTTTATTTGTTACCTTGCCATAAATTAACGCTTAAATCAAATATATGAAATCAGTTTTTTGCTTTTTATTAGTTGTGTTTTCATGCCACATTTTAAGTGCCCAAGTTATTTATGAAACTTTTGAGTCAAATAAATTAGGAGAAACAAGAAAACTTAAAATACAACTACCCAGAGGATATGATAAGGACGATAAAAAAACGTATCCTTTATTTGTTGTGTTAGATGGAGATTATATGTTTGAAGCGGTTGCTGGTAATGTAGATTATTTTTCTTATTGGGAAGATATGCCTCAGGCTATTGTGGTTGGAGTAAATCAGTTAGATCAAAGATTTGATGATTGTATGTATTCTGAGCAAAACTCACTACCAATAGATACGGGGGCTAATTTTTTTGAATTTATTGGAGCAGAACTGATACCTTACATTCAAAATAATTATAAAATCGGAAATTTTAAAGTGGCAGTAGGGCATGGTGAAACCGCTAATTTTATAAATTATTATATGCTTAAACAACAGCCGTTGTTTCAGGCGTATCTTGTAATAAGCCCGGAGCTTGCTCCTAAAATGAATGCGTTTGTTTCAGATAGACTTCTTAAGTTCGACAATAAAATCTTTTATTATTTAGCAACTTCAACTAATGATGTGCCTTCTATATTAAAAGGAACGGAAGAATTAAATAAGAGCCTGTCAAGTCTTGACAATAAAAACCTTTTCTATTATTTTGATAAATTTGAAGGGTCATCGCATTATGCGGTTCCTACACATGCCTTGCCAAAGGCTTTAGAAGCTATTTTCTCCGTGTTTCAGCCTATCAGTAAAGATGAATACAAAGAAAAAATTCTAAAATTAGAGTCTTCACCTGTAGTTTATCTTCAAGATAAATATAAAACTATTACAGAGTTGTTTGGTATTGAAAAACAAATTCTGATTAATGACTTTAAAGCGATAGAAGCGGCTATTGAGAAGAAGGAAGAATTTCAGTATTTTGAAGAATTGGGTAAAATGGCCCGAGATGAATACCCGGAAACACTTTTAGGAAATTACTATCTGGCCCGGTTTTATGAAGAAACAGGTGAGACAAAAAAGGCCATGCGAACTTATCAGTCCGGATTTTCATTTGAAGAAATTGGAGGAATCACAAAAGATTTAATGTTAGAAAAAGCAGATGCTATTAAAGCAGATTTTGGATACTAAATGGCTAAAGTAAAAACAACTTTTTTTTGTCAGAACTGTGGGACTCAATATGTAAAATGGCAAGGGCAATGTACGGCATGTAAAGAGTGGAATACTATAGTAGAAGAAGTTTTGCAGAAGGAAGAAAAAAGTGGATGGAAAACACCAGATGCATCGGCAAAAAGGGTTTCCAAACCACTATTAATTCAAGATATAGATACCTCACAAGAATCCAGATTAGATACTTTTGATCAAGAGTTTAATAGAGTTTTAGGCGGCGGTATTGTTCCAGGTTCTTTAATTCTGCTTGGTGGGGAACCTGGTATAGGGAAAAGTACACTGCTGCTTCAGGTTTCTTTAAAATTACCATATAAAACTTTGTATGTTTCTGGGGAAGAAAGCCAAAAGCAAATCAAAATGCGTGCAGAACGTATTTACCCGGGTAATACAAACTGTTATATTTTAACAGAAACCAAAACGCAAAATATCTTTAAACAAATTGAGTCGTTAAAACCAGATATTGTGGTTATTGATTCTATCCAGACACTGCATAGTGATTATATAGAATCTTCTTCGGGAAGTATTTCGCAAATTAAAGAATGTACCGCAGAGCTTATTAAGTTCGCAAAAGAAACTTCTACACCGGTTATTTTGATTGGTCATATTACAAAAGACGGAAATATTGCAGGGCCAAAAATCTTAGAACATATGGTGGATACCGTCTTGCAATTTGAAGGAGACAGAAACCATGTTTTTCGTATTTTAAGAGCCAATAAAAACAGATTTGGTTCAACCAATGAATTAGGTATTTATGAAATGCAAGGGTCTGGATTACGCGAAGTTTCCAATCCATCGGAAATCTTAATCTCTAAGAAGGATGAGGAATTGTCTGGAAACGCTGTGGCGGCTACATTAGAAGGTATGCGCCCTTTAATGATTGAAGTTCAGGCACTAGTTAGTACGGCTGTTTATGGCACGCCTCAAAGAAGTGCTACAGGTTTTAATGCCAAACGACTTAATATGTTATTGGCAGTTTTAGAAAAACGAGCAGGCTTTCGTTTAGGAGCAAAAGACGTTTTTTTAAATATAACCGGAGGCATTAATGTAGATGATCCTGCCATTGATTTGGCTGTTGTAGCTGCTATTTTATCCTCAAATGAGGATATGGCATTACAAAAAGATATTTGTTTTGCTGCGGAAGTTGGTCTGTCCGGTGAAATAAGACCCGTGCAGCGTATTGAACAACGCATTATTGAAGCTGAAAAACTTGGTTTTGCTTCTATTTATGTTTCTAAATACAATAAAATTGCTTTAAAAAATAGTGGTATTAAAATACATCTCATTTCTAAAATCGAGGATTTGGTAAGTCAACTTCTGTAGTTATAAACCCCGCTTAAAACATGACTTTAGTTTAATAAACTAAACCATTTGTCGAATAAAAAATCATTTTAACGTAAAAAATGAACACTTTGTCGGTAAAAAATCAAGATTTTATTAGGATAGAATATGTTTTTTTCCTAATATTGTCTTCATTAATCTATTGAAACCATTCATTTGGTGTTTTAGGTAATTATTTCCCTCACGTTTTTATTCCTAATGTACTAGAGAAGGCTAAATGTGTCTGTTTTTAGTAAGTTATGTATTGCAAGCATGTAAAGTTTTTAACTGTATTTTGATCTTTTTTTGGTCTTATACAACTTAAAGATCATTATGTTGGTTGTCGAATATTTTGACATTTATAAAACACTGAACGTTTTAAATTGATATTTTAACGAAAAACAGGCTGATTCGTTGTATTTCAATTAATTAGCTTTTAATATTGAAGATTGATTGATCCCAAATCTATCAAATTATGAAAATTAAACCACTTTATCGAGCACTTTTTTGTGCTGTCCTTTTTTTTGCAAATACTTCTTATTCCCAAGACTTTGATGGTGATGGCATTTCTGATTCTGTTGATTTAGATGATGATAATGATGGGATTTTAGATGAACAAGAAAACAATATTCTAAGTTACGGAGGGTTTGAATATGTATCCGTTCCTAATAATGGGAATAATCAGGCAGGTCAAGGAGTTAATTCATCATCCATTTTACCGTGGATTCTCATACCAGGCGGTTTAGGGTCTGGAGGGACACCAAATATTGTTCAGGTAGATGGAGATGTTTATAATTATGGAAATGGAGGTCCTCCATTTGATGCGGATCCTAATACAAATGTTGTTGGATTTAAACAGCATTATTTTGATATTAACGGGAATGCGGACATATATCAATCATTCAAAATTACATCAACAACTAATATAACCTATTCCGGTTATTTTACTCCAAGAGATAATAATAATACAGCAACTGCCAAACTGGCTATTTATTCAGGTATTGGAAACAATAATACCGGAGCGACCTTAGTAACGGATACAGGAACAATTGCCATTCCAGTCCAGAATGGCTCCTCAAAAGCAACCCCGTGGAAGTTAGTTCAAGGAACAGTTACCTTAAGTCCGGGAACCTATTCATTTGTTATTACCATGTCTGACTATGGAAATTTTGATGAAGGCTCTGTGAAAGTAACCAATTCAAATATAGACACTGACGGTGATGGTATTGCAAATAAATTTGATCTTGATAGTGATAATGATGGCATTTTTGATGCCGAAGAAGCAGGTCACGGAAAGAGCCATATAAATGGTGTGGTAAGTAACATTGTTGGTACAGATGGGATTCCTGATGCAGTGCAAAACACACCCAATAGTGGTACCGTTAATTATGTGGTTGCAGAAAGTTCAAAGGATTCCGATTATATTTTAAATTTTCTAGATATAGATAGTGACGGTGATGGAATACCTGATAATATTGAAGCACAACCAACTATTGGTTATATTCCACCTAGCAATGTAAGTGCTAATATAACTGACGTAAACAATAATGGTGTAGATGACGTTTATGAGTCTGCCATGGGAGGAACAAATTTAGGTCCATTGCAAGATACCGATGGCGATGGAATTAAGGATTATTTGGATAGCGATTCTAATAATGACGGCACACCAGATATTGATAATAATGGCCAATCCAACACGGTTTCAAATATTGATGTTGATAATGATGGTCTTGACGACAATATGGACGCTATAACAGCTTATTTAGATGTTAATGATGAAGTGTCTGTAGGTGACCTCGCTAATCTGGCAAGTGTTTTTGGCGATACTAATAATAATATAAATGCTGGTGGAGATTTAGATTATAGAGATTATTTTGATGCCATACCACCATCTAACGCCACTTTGTATTTTAATGGTATAAATAATTATGTTTCAGGGAAAGCCTTCATCAATGGCTTAAATGAAGTAACAGTAATGGCTTGGGTAAAGGCAGACACTGGGAATACTACCAATATGGTGATTGCAGGTGAAGACATTGCACTTAAGTTATGGCTAAAAAATGGAAACCAACCTAGCTTTAGCGTTTCAACCGACGGTAGTACCAATAAATTTGTTGGAGAATGCAGTTGTTCTATTATTAATTTTAATGAATGGCATCATTTAGCAGGAAGTTATTCTGCAACCGCGGGTCTTATAAAAATATATGTAGATGGTGTTTTGAAAGAGTCCAAAAGCATATCTGGCGCATCTCTAAAAGTAAGTAATAATAATAGTGGTGTTTTTGAAATTGGAAGATTTTCTAATAAATCTTCTAATAACCAATATTTTAAAGGAAATATAGATGAGGTACGAGTTTTTAACACCTTACTTACTGATGATCAAATTCAACAAATGGTTTATCAAGAGATTGAAGATAATTCAGGAAATGTTAAAGGCGCTATTATTCCAAAGGATATTAAAGATACTGTGACCAGTAACCCTGTTTCATGGACTAATTTATTGGCATACTATCCTATGACTGATATTAAAAACTCATTGGTTTTTGATTATTCTGGTAAAAATAATAATATAAGACTGCGTAACATAAAAACGGTTCAAGAGCAAACGGCCCCAATGCCTTTTGTTTCGGCATCAAATGGGGATTGGACTGCGCAATCAACCTGGTTGCATGGTGATGTTTGGGATATTGAAAATTGCATTAGTAATAAAGATTGGAGTATCATTAAGATTTCTAATGATGTCACAGTGAATCACACTTTAAAAACGTCGGGACTTATTATTGACGCTAATAAAACTTTGACCTTACAAGGTGATAATTTAGTTAAAAACAATTGGTATTTAGAATTGAACGGAACTTTAAATCTTGAAGGTGACTCACAATTAATACAAACAACTCAAAGTGATTTAGTAACTTCTTCAACTGGAAAGATTTTAAGACGCCAGGAAGGTGTAGCGAGTTCGTATTGGTATAATTACTGGGGTTCTCCTGTAGGAGCTATCGGTTCAGCGTCATTATCGAATAATAATGCAGCTACAAATAACCCAAATAACAGCAATTTCAGATTAGAATTGCTAAAAGACAGTGCCGGTTTTCCTGTTCAATTTACATCGTCTTATTCTCAGCCGGGGTATATAAGTACGTATTGGTTGTATACATTTATGAATGGGGTGACCTATTGGGATTGGACCAGAATATCACGAACAGCTCATATCAAACCAGGGGTTGGTTATACTCAAAAAGGAACCGGAAATGCAGGTACAGAAGAACAATATATTTTTGAAGGTAAACCTAACAATGGAACAATTATAATTGATGTAACAGATAAAGGTGGTCCAGGATCAGTGGCATCGGTTTCAGCTACAACCTATTTACTGGGAAATCCGTATCCTTCTGCATTAGATATTGGAAAATTTATTGATGATAATGTGGGTGTTATAAGCGGTACATTACAATTATGGCAACAATGGAGCGGTAGTTCTCATTATTTAAATGAATATAATGGGGGTTATGCACAGGTAAATAAATTAGGATCCACCAGGGCCTATCAGTTTGTCGGGTTTTACGGGTCTAATAATGGCTCACAAGATGGNACAAAAACACCAACAAAATATTTGCCGGTTGGACAAGGATTTATTGCTGAAGTTATTGCTGATGGTCAGGTGGTTTTTAATAATTCACAACGTGTATTTATAAAAGAAGCGGATGCTGATGGTAGTTATGGCAATGGTTCAACGTTCTTTAAAAATGGGAATTCAAAATCAAAAGGAGCGGAAACTTCAAGTGCCGCACAAGACAGTTTGGTATTCCAAAAAATTCGTTTAGAGTTTAATTCTGTAACAGGTCCAGAAACAAGACGTGAGTTATTGTTAGGCTTTAGTGAACTTACTTCAGATGCCTTTGATTATGGATATGATGCAGAGTGTGGAGAGATTAATAACAATGATCTTAACTTGAACTTTGAAGGTAAGAACATGAATATACAGGCTTACAGCCCAATGACTGATGATAAAGTTATTCCATTAAATTTTAAATCGTCTGGAAGCAATACTTTTGAAATTAAAATAACAGAACTTGAAAATATTGACAGTAGCCAAGAAATTTATATAAAAGATAATTTAACTGGTGAGTATTTTGATTTAACTCAAGACCAGGCTTACAGTTTTAGTTCAGATGCAGGAAAGTTTAATAACAGATTTGAACTTGTATTCCAGTCAGAATCAAAAACCTTAGGTGTTGAAGCATCTCAGGTCATTGAAAACTTCATTTATTACAAAAATAATGAGCATACCATATATGCTAAAAAGTTAAATGGTGAAGTCAAGAGATTTGCGTTAATTAATACCTTAGGGCAATCTGTCATGGAATTAACTAATGTATCTCAAGAAACGTTGAATAATGGATTAAAAATCACAAATGTTTCAACGGGGACCTATATTGCTTGTTTTAGAACAGATAACAATCAGGTTATTACTAAAAAAATCATTGTAAATTAATGCCTTAATAAATTAAAATAAAAAGCCGAAACCATGGCTTCGGCTTTTTATATGCGCATTAACAAGGATTGACCTTAATATCATTTTTTAATTAATTATTTCCTTAAATTAGATTTCAATTAAAATTTTTAAAATGGTAAAAGAGATATTTTCTGGAATAGTACTTCTGCTCTCCACGTTCAGTTATAGCCAAAAAGAGATTTATGAGTTAAGAACCTATGAATTAAATTTTGGTAAATCCACTAATATATTATATGATTATATTGAAAAAGCACTAATGCCTGCTTTAAACAAAAAGGAGATTTATGACATTGGTGTTTTTGAGGAAATTGGAGATGCCATGCCCAAAAAACTGTATGTATTTATTCCATATAAGAATATGAATGCTTATTACCAGGTGGTTGAAGGTTTAAAAAGTGATAAAGATTATGAAAAAGAGTCAAATGCTTACATGAAAACACCACCACAGGATTTCCCTTATTTAAGATACGAAACATCCCTTTTTATGGCTTTTGATGGGCTGCCTAAAATGATCAAACCTTCTCAAGAATCCACCGTATTTGAATTAAGAACTTATGAAGGCTATAATGAAGATGCTCTGAATAGAAAAATAAAGATGTTTAACGAAAGTGAATTTAAAATCTTTGAGGATGTAGGTTTACATGCTGTTTTTTTTGGCGAAAAAATAGCCGGACCCCAAATGCCTTGTTTGACATATATGGTTGCTTTTAAGGATATGGAAGAACGCAATGCCAATTGGGAAAAATTTGGACCCCATTCTGAATGGCAAAGAATTGTTGGGTTACCGGAATATGAAAATACAGTTTCAAATATTTACCGTGTGTTTTTAAAACCATTGCCATTTTCTAAACTGTAATAACCTTAATTTATTAGAATCTTTATTAAAATCCCTCTTATTTTGTGATCTTCAAAAGATTAAGAGTATGAGCTCTGTTAACAGAGAATAATTTTAAAGTTAAATTGTTTCATCTCAGACCGTCTATTTTATCAAAATTCCTTAATTTCGCACCTCGATTAGAATTTTGATATAATGAGTGCTAAATTTCCTGAATATAAAGGACTTGACTTACCAAAAGTTGCAGAAGACATTCTTAACTATTGGCAAGCACATAATGTATTTGAAAAAAGTGTTACCACACGCGAAGGGCATAAGCCCTATGTGTTTTTTGAAGGTCCACCTTCAGCAAACGGACTGCCTGGGGTGCATCACGTTTTAGCACGTGCTATTAAAGATATTTTCCCTCGTTATAAAACTATGAAAGGCTTTCAGGTAAAGCGCAAAGCTGGCTGGGACACTCATGGCTTACCAATAGAACTTGGTGTAGAAAAGGAGCTGGGAATTACCAAAGAAGATATTGGAAAAACCATTTCTGTTGAAGATTATAATGCGGCATGTAGAAAAGCAGTCATGCGTTATACAGATGTCTGGAATGACCTAACCCAGAAAATGGGTTATTGGGTAGATATGAATGACCCCTATATTACCTATGAGCCCAAATATATGGAAAGTGTATGGTGGTTATTAAAGCAAATTTATGATAAGCAATTATTGTATAAAGGCTATACCATTCAACCCTATTCACCAAAAGCGGGAACAGGATTAAGTTCTCATGAACTGAATCAACCAGGCACGTATCAGGATGTAACAGACACTACAGTAGTGGCTCAGTTTAAAGCAAATAAGGCGTCATTACCTGATTTTTTACAAAACGAAGGCACTGTTCACTTTTTAGCCTGGACTACCACGCCTTGGACCTTGCCTAGTAATACAGCTTTAACGGTTGGCCCAAAAATAGACTATGTATTAGTTAAAACTTTTAACCAATATACCTTTGAACCTATTAACGTGGTGCTTGCTAAAAAATTAGTGAGTTATCAATTTTCTGGAAAATTTATTCAAGTAGAAGATGTGGCAGAATTATCATCCTACAAACCTGAGGATAAAAAAATTCCGTTTTATATTGTAAAAGGATTTATTGGTAAAGATTTAGTAGGGATTACCTATGAACAATTGTTACCATATACTTTGCCCAATGACCATCCTGAAAATGCCTTTAGAGTTATTTCCGGTGATTTTGTTACCACTGAAGATGGAACAGGAATTGTTCATACCGCACCAACTTTTGGAGCAGACGATGCCATGGTTGCTAAACAAGCAGTACCAGAAGTGCCACCTATGCTGGTAAAGGATGAAAATGGTAATTTAGTACCCTTGGTAGATTTACAAGGAAAGTTCAGACCGGAAATGGGTGAATATGCCGGGAAGTATGTAAAGAATGAATATTACAATGAAGGTGAAGCACCTGAGCGTTCCGTTGATGTAGAAATTGCCATTAAATTAAAAGAAGAAAATAAAGCCTTTAAGGTTGAGAAATATAAACACAGCTATCCAAATTGCTGGAGAACTGATAAGCCAATTCTATATTATCCATTAGATTCCTGGTTCATTAAAGTGACGGATGTTAAGGACAGAATGTTTGAACTTAATGAGACTATTAACTGGAAACCAAAAGCTACTGGAACAGGTCGTTTTGGCAATTGGTTGGCCAATGCCAATGACTGGAATCTGTCACGCTCACGTTATTGGGGCATTCCATTGCCCATTTGGAGAACTGAGGACGGTAAGGAAGAAATCTGCATTGGTTCAGTTGAAGAGCTGAAGTCTGAAATGCAACGTGCCGTTGAGGCAGGCTTGATGAAAGCTGATATTTTCCAGAGCTTTGAAGTTGGTAATAATTCTGAAGACAATTACGCAAAAATAGATTTGCATAAAAACATAGTAGATGCTATTGTGTTGGTCTCGCCTTCAGGCAAACCCATGAATCGGGAAACTGACTTGATAGATGTTTGGTTTGATTCCGGCTCTATGCCCTATGCACAATGGCATTATCCGTTTGAAAATAAAGAAAAAATTGATGAGCATACCTCATTCCCAGCAGATTTTATTGCTGAAGGCGTAGACCAAACGCGCGGTTGGTTTTATACGCTGCATGCCATAGCCACCATGGTTTTTAACTCTGTTGCTTATAAAAATGTAGTTTCAAATGGATTGGTGTTAGATAAGAACGGACAAAAAATGTCTAAACGTTTGGGTAATGCTGTCGATCCGTTTGAAACATTGTCAACTTATGGTGCTGATGCCACACGTTGGTATATGATTAGCAATGCGAACCCATGGGATAATTTAAAGTTTGATTTAGAAGGCATTGAAGAGGTAAAACGCAAATTTTTTGGGACCTTATTTAATACCTATTCGTTTTTTACAATGTATACCAATCTTGATAAATTTAAGTATCAAGAAGCTGAAATTCCATTATTAGAACGACCAGAAATTGACCGATGGATTTTATCTGAATTACATACTTTAATTCAGAAAGTGGATGAGTTTTATTCTGATTATGAACCAACAAAGGCGGCAAGGGCTATTTCTGATTTCACACAAGATTATTTAAGTAACTGGTATGTGAGATTAAGCAGAAGACGTTTCTGGAAGGGAGATTATCAAACAGACAAAATTTCAGCCTATCAAACACTTTATACGTGTATGTTAACCATTGCAAAACTGGGGGCGCCGATTGCACCTTTCTTTATGGATAAATTGTACATGGATTTAAATTCAGTGACTCATAAAGAAGTTTTTGAAAGTGTTCATTTAGCAGATTTTCCAGAATTTAATGACTCTTTTATAGATAAATCTTTGGAGCGTAAAATGGAAAATGCACAAATAATTTCATCATTAGTTTTGTCACTCAGAGCAAAGGAGAAGATAAAAGTGCGTCAACCGCTTCAGAAAATTATGATTCCAGTTAATAATGCGTTGCAAAAAGAAGAGATTTTAGCCGTTTCAGACTTGATAAAACACGAAGTCAATATCAAGGAAATTGAATTATTAGAAGATGCCTCAGATATTCTTGTGAAACAAATAAAGCCGAATTTTAAAACATTAGGACCACGTTTTGGAAAGGACATGAAAGCCATTGCCAGTGCTGTAATTAACTTTACTTCAGAAGATATTAACAAAATGGAACAAAATGGTAATTTAGAAGTTGCCATTAATGGAAAAAATATTACTTTAGAACGCACAGATGTTGAAATTACATCGCAAGATATTGAAGGGTGGTTGGTTGCAAATGAAGGGTCTTTAACAGTGGCTTTAGATGTTACAATTACTGAAGAATTACGAAAAGAAGGTATTGCCAGAGAATTAGTCAACAGAATACAAAATTTGCGTAAAGACTCTGGATTTGAAGTAACCGATCGAATTGATGTATTACTTCAAAAAGATGATAATATAGTTACTGCAATAAATACAAATATTTCGTATATTAAGGCAGAAACCTTAACGGAAGAATTAGAAATTATTGAACGAATAGACAATGGTATAGAAATTGCCTTTGATGATGTAAATACAAAATTGTTTATTAAAAAACATTAAAAATTATGAATGAGGATACAAACGTTAGATACTCGGATAAAGATTTAGCAGAGTTTAAAGATTTAATTAAGGACAAAATACAAAAGGCCCAAAATGATCTGGAACTTATAAGAAGTGCCTATATGAACGACCATAATAATGGGACAGAAGATACGTCACCAACATTTAAAGCTTTTGACGAAGGGAGTGAAGTAATGAGTAAGGAGTCTAATTCTCAGTTAGCTATTAGGCAGGAAAAATTCATTCGCGATTTGAAAAATGCGTTAATCCGCATAGAAAACAAAACCTATGGTATTTGTAGAGTTACCGGCAAACTAATTAACAAAGAAAGATTAAAATTAGTGCCACATGCTACTTTAAGTATTGAAGCAAAAAACATGCAGCAATAATTATTTAAATAATATATTTGAAACGTCTCAAATTTTGAGACGTTTTTATTTTTATAGTATCCTACACTATGTCTTTAAAGAGGTCCATTATCATAATCATCTTCATTTTACTTATTGATCAGATCAGTAAAATTTATATAAAAACCCATTTTGCCTTAGGTGATGAATATAGAGTTTTTCACTGGTTTAGGGTTTATTTTGTAGAAAATGATGGTATGGCATGGGGTACAAAGCTCAGTGATTTTACCTCTTTTTTTTCAGACAGGACCGCAAAAATTGCTTTAACTGTTTTTAGAATTATTGCTATTATAGGCATAGGTTTTTGGCTTTTTGATGCCACCCGAAAGAAAAGTCCTAAAGTGCTGTTGCTAGCGATTGCATTTATTTTCTCTGGAGCACTTGGTAATATAATAGATTCTGTGTTTTATGGAGTACTCTTTAATGATAGTCATGGACAAATTGCTTCCTTTTTACCTATTGAAGGAGGCTATGATGGATTACTGCATGGGCGTGTAGTTGATATGCTTTACTTTCCTCTTTGGAAAGGCTACTTGCCAGAATGGTTACCATTTTTTGGTGGTACATATTTTACATTTTTTGAACCTGTATTTAATATAGCTGATATGGCTATAAGCACCGGTTTTATTATGCTTTTGCTGTTCAATAAAAAGGCTTTTCCTAAAAAAGAATCATAAATTTAGAATATATATAGGAAAGTATTTTATAACTCATTAGGATTCATTAACTTTAACTTTTTGATAAAACATGCAACCTTATCTCTCAATTAATGAAAGTTAAATCGTTCTTCTTAACCTCATTTTTATTATTCAGCATAAATTTTATAATAGCTCAAAACACATATGATATTGTTTTTCCTGGAAAAGATACGGATCAAAAGTGTCAAGAGTGTTTAAAAACGTTTAGTCAAAAACCAAAAGAAGTTAAGTTTTCAATCATAAGAGAAAATGAAAACCTATATTTTGAGGTAAATGATAAAAACTGGTTCAATTTGTTGTTTAAAAATGCGGGTGATGGTGTTGCTGTTGAGATTGTTTTGAAAAGCAGATATGACTGTGAATTAGATTCTGTCGCAAAAACTCAATTAAGAGGTTTTTTATTGAAACCCGTATATTCTAAAGAATTAAAACAAGGGTTAACTTCAAATGCAGAAAACAGATATCGTTCTTATGTTGGTAAAGTTCCAAAGGGATTTCTTAATGATGAATTAGAATATAACATCATGTTTTTGGGCAACAAAAACTTATGCCGTTATTACGTAATTTATAATTTAGAGTCCTACGCGTGGGATTTACTTGATATGGGTATGTATTTAGAGGATTTAACCTATGATGATAAACAAATTAAATCATCGGCTGATGACAATTATATTGTTAAAAACAAAACCCTGAAGTTTAAAATTCCTTTTGAAAGAAATAAATCTAATTATTCACAAGCAGACATTAAACCGATTTATGATTCGTTAAGCCTAACAGATTATAATATAAAGGGTATCAACATTAAAGTGTATTCGTCAATTGAAGGGATTGCGAGCCGGAATGAAGAATTACAAGAACTTCGTGCTAAGAGTATTGTAGCTGCCTTACAGTCATTTCAAAAACCAACAATCAAAACGGTTGTTTCAAAATCAGAAAACTGGGTTGATTTTCTCAATGATATTAAGTCCACTAAATACAGAACGCTTTTAATATTAAATAAAAAACAAATTAAGGAAAGAATTGCCGGAGAGTTGACAAGAGAGATGGAGCCTATTTTTAAAAATCACAGAAAAGCCATTGTTGAATTAGAATTAGAAAAGAAAGATAAATACAAAATAGAATCTATAAATGGATTATTAGAGAAATTCAGCAATGCGATAAATTCTGAAGCAATAAATGAAGCAAATGAAATTCAGAATTCTATTTTTGAAAGAATCAAAAGGAAGCAGATTTCATCAGATGTTTTACAACAAATGTCAATTCCAAAAAAGGTAAAATTCGCCAACCTACTCAAAAAGAATTCCGCTTTTAAATATATGTTGGATTTTAGACAAGGATTAATTGTTTATGATGAATTATTAGAATTGGAAAAAATGATTCCTAAGGACAAGGGCATTAAATACAATTTAGTTGCTATTAAATTAAAACTGTGGCGTTATAATGCAATTGCCGTTGATGATGCTACCATTGAACAAAATATAAATGTTTTGAAGAACTATGGGGTTGAAAACAATCTTATCTCAAGAATGTTGGTTAATTTTCATATTATAAAAGCTGAAAAGTTAATGCAAAAAAGAGATTATATCAACAAAGATAAAGCCGTTGAATATGTAGATAATAATTATAAAAATTTCAATTTATCAAATTATGATTATTTGAGTTTAGCCCAGTTTTTTAGCTTTTACTCTAATAATAAATTAGCTGTTAAATTGTTAGAAAGCAAGGTGAGAAGTGTTGATGTTGATGAAGATTTATTGTTTTATTATTTAAACTTAACGTTAATAGATAAGGAACTCACACAAGATTTTAATTATAGAATAGTTATGCTAAATGCCAGTAGTATGAACAAACAACGGTTTTGCAAACTATTTAATTCTATAGAAAGCGGAGGCATCACATTTCAGCTATTAGAAGACGATTATTTAAGAAAAACCTATTGTGAGAGTTGTAATAACTAAAAGGAATAGACCTGTCTGGGAGTTATACAATAATCAAGCCNTATATCATTTTCAGAAGTATTTATAAGTTCTGTTTCGGCTTCAAAAAAACTCAATCCAATTTTGATGATGTCTTGTTTGCATTCAGATAAAAAACGGTCATAAAATCCTTTACCGTAGCCTACCCGGTTTCCTTGTTTGTCAAAGGCTAAAAGCGGTACAAAAACAACTTCCAGTTTTTTAGGTATAATTTCAATACCATCAATGGGTTCAGGAATATTATAACTGTTTTTTTTAATAATGGTATTATCAGTCAATAAAAAATGAGTCATCAACCCATTAGAAAAATTGCTTTTAGAAATGACAATATTTTTGTCTTTTCCAGAAAGAATATTTAAAATATAATCTGTATTGATCTCCTTTTTTTCTTCAATGCTCAAAAAAATATGAAAAAAGGTGAAGTGCCAAATCTCAAGTTTTAATAATTGATTAGCAATGGAAAGACTAAAATCATCAACTTGATTTACTGACAGGTCCTCACGAAGTAATTTATATTTTTTTCGTAATTCTGACTTTGTCATCATTTTAATTCTTAGCTTTTAAGTTTGGAAGTGATATGAAATAAGGCGTCTCCTTGATAGACCAAAGAGGCTTCATTGAGGTTTATAATATAGCCTTCAATGGAAGATTTAACAGTATGGTGAACTTTTCCGTAGGGATCAGTAATTTGCCCGAGAATATCATCAACTTGAACCTTGGAGTTAATAGCAATTTTAGCCTTGAACATCCCTGAGCGCTTGGCTCTAATCCATTTACTTTCTTCAACAAATACGGTTGGTTCTTTAGGAGGACTTATTTTTTTCTTGGCATTAAGCATGTCAAAATGATTTAAAATGCGTTTAACCCCTTCAAGACCAATTTTTGAAATAGTTTCATCTACAAAAAAGGACTTACCACCTTCATATAACAATATGGGTTTTCCTAATTGATGACAGGCGTTTCTAAATGATTTACCTATGTTGTTAGAATACAAAGCAAAAGGGGCTCCAAAAACAGAAGCTAAGGTTTCGAGTTCAGGTTCATTTTTAACTATCCTCACTTGTGCCGCATTAAATCTGCTGGCGCCTCCAGTATGAAAGTCAATAATCAAATCAACATCTGGAATAATTTCAGTCATTAACCTATTAGCGACTCTGCTGGCTAATGAACCATTCGCAGAACCTGGAAAAACCCGGTTAAGGTCACGACCATCTGGGAAACTTCTTGAACTATTTAAAAAACCAAACACGTTTAATATGGGCATACATATAATAGTGCCCCGTTTTGGAATATTTATTTTTTTTGAAATGAGTTGACGTACAATATCAACCCCATTAATTTCATCACCATGAATCCCGGCGGTAAATAAAACCGTGGGCCCTGGTTTTTTTGCACGTTCTATTATTACTGGAACTTCAATGATTGTTGCGGTATGCAGTTTTGCAATATTAAAGTTGATTTCTTTTGATGTTCCTAACGGAATATCATGACCTAAAATTGAAATAACACGTTTGTAGTTAGCAGTCATAAAATAATTTAAACGTTACGTTCAATATAACGAATAATAATATTGGCAATATCTTTTTTGGTAGCAAACTCAATACCTTCAAGACCAGGGGAAGAATTCACTTCTAAAATTAAAGGACCACGTGCCGACTGTAGCATGTCTACACCACAAATACCTAATCCCAGGGCTTTTGCAGCTTTTAAAGCCGCATTTTCTTCTTCATCAGTTAATTGAATAATGGTAGCACTGCCTCCTCTATGAAGATTAGATCTAAACTCACCTTCTTTACCTTGTCTTTTCATAGCGCCTACTACATTGCCATCAACCACAAAGGCCCTTATGTCTGCACCTTTAGATTCTTTTATAAATTCCTGCACTATAACTCGGGCTTGTAAACCATTAAATGCCTCTAGCACAGATTCTGCTGCATTGTTTGTTTCTGCTAATACAACTCCTAATCCTTGTGTGCCTTCTAATAGTTTTATCACTAATGGCGCTCCACCAACATAGTTTATTACTTCTGCAACATCTTTGGTGTAATTTGAAAAGACGGTTTTTGGCATTCCTAAACCAGCACGAGACAATACCTGTAAACTTCTTAATTTATCTCTTGATCTTACTAACGCTTGAGATTCAACCGTTGAAAAGACTTTCATCATTTCAAATTGCCTTACAACAGCGGTTCCGTAAAAAGTAACTGAAGCTCCAATTCTGGGAATAATGGCATCAACATTTTCTAAATATTTACCTTTATAAATAACGGCGGGATTCTTTTTTTCAATAATAATCTCGCACATTAAAGGATCAATAACCTGCACACTATGTTTACGTTTTGTAGCGGCTTCAACGAGTCTTTTAGTTGAATATAACCGGGGGTTTCTAGATAAAATTACAATATTCATTGGCTGATTTTCAGTTCTTTATTTTCAAAAGATAAGTTTTTTAAATTAACATCTACAATAAACTTTTTATTTAAAAAGCGTCTGCCTATTAATATAGGATATTTCATGTCGTCTCTGGTGCTTAAAGTCAAATTAATACGGTATTTTTTATTAAATAACACAATAGTGGTTTTAACCTTATAACGTTCTTGTACTATACCATTGCTGCTTTTTACCTTGGCAATATCATACGTTTTAAAAATAATTTCTTTGCCGTTATAAAGAGGATGGCCTTTGTCATAAAAATTGCACTTGAGCACACCTTCTTCAATGATCACTTTATGGCAATGAATAGAGGAGGTGTAAGCACCAGTATCAATTTTTATATCAATATCAAATAAACCAAGCAAGGGGAAATCTGCTTTGTCTATTCTTCCTATTAATTTTTTAGCCATTGTTTAGTTTAAAATAGTCTCGCAAGGTAAAAAAAAACAATGTTAAATGATACGCAAATAACAGTTAACCTTGAAATGTTTTTGTATATATGCTATCTTTGATTGTATGAGTAAACCTGCGTTAGAAATTCAACTACAAACTTTGCCTCACAAGCCTGGAGTTTATCAATATTTTGATGCTGAAGGCACTATTATTTATGTTGGTAAGGCAAAGGATTTAAAAAAAAGAGTGAGTTCTTATTTTACAAAAACGCATGACAATGGAAAAACGAGAGTCCTCGTAAAAAAAATTGTAAGCATTAAACATATTGTTGTTGATACTGAAACGGACGCCCTACTTTTAGAAAACAATCTTATAAAAAAATATCAGCCACGGTATAATGTGTTGCTAAAGGATGATAAATCCTATCCTTGGATTTGTATCAAAAACGAACGTTTTCCTAGAGTGTTTTCAACAAGGCGGGTCCTTAAGGATGGCAGTGAGTATTTTGGGCCATATACAAGTATGAAAACAGTATCAACCTTATTAGACTTAATCAAAGGGCTTTATCATTTGCGGAATTGTAATTATGATTTATCAAAGGAAAAGATTGAAAACGGAAAATACGCGGTTTGCTTAGAGTATCATTTGGGCAATTGCAAAGGCGCCTGTGAAGGTTATGAAACAGAGGAGGCGTACAATGAAAATATTAAAGCCATCAAAGAAATTTTAAAAGGAAATTTTAAAGATTCTTTATCCCAATTTAAAATTCAAATGAAACAATGTGCTCAAAATATGCATTTTGAAGACGCACAAAAAATAAAGGAAAAAATTGAGGTTCTAGAAAATTACCAGTCAAAATCAACCATAGTAAATCCAAAGATTAGTAATGTGGATGTGTTTACAATAATGAGTGATGAGAGTTTTGGGTATGTCAATTTTTTGCAATTATCTTACGGCTCAATTATTCGTTCTCATACACTTGAAATAAAAAAGAAACTGGATGAAACCGACCAAGAATTACTGGAACTGGCCATCACTGAGATCAGGCAACGATTCAACTCCAATTCAAAGGAAATTTATGTGCCATTTGAAGTTGACTTAGGAGATGAAATGAAGGTGACCATTCCTAAATTGGGAGACAAAAAACATATTTTAGAATTATCGCTACGAAATGCCAAATATTACCGGATGGAGCGGTTCAAACAAATTAAAATTACGGATCCCGACAGACACGTGAATAGAATTATGGCACAGATGAAATCGGACTTACGTCTTTCGGTAGAGCCTAGGCATATTGAGTGTTTTGATAATTCAAATATTCAGGGCACAAACCCTGTAGCGGCTTGTGTAGTTTTTAAAAATGGCAAACCAAGTAAAAAGGACTACAGGCATTTCAATATTAAAACGGTAGAAGGGCCTAATGATTTTGCGTCAATGGAAGAAGTTGTTTACAGGCGCTACAAACGGTTATTAGACGAAAACCAGCCGTTACCACAGTTAATTATTATTGATGGTGGCAAAGGACAACTATCTTCTGCCTTAAAAATTTTAGACAGGTTGCAGTTAAGAGGAAAAATAGCCATTATAGGAATAGCTAAACGTTTAGAAGAATTATTCTATCCAAATGATCCAATTCCCTTATATTTAGATAAGAAAAGTGAAACATTAAAAATCATACAACAATTAAGGAATGAAGCGCATCGTTTTGGTATTGAACATCACCGGAACAGGCGCAGTAAAAATGCTTTAAATACAGAATTAGAAACCATCCCGGGGATAGGCGAAAAAACAGTGGTAGAGCTGTTAAAACAATTTAAATCGGCAAGCCGCGTGGCAAAGGCTAAGTTAGATGAATTAGAATCTGTTGTTGGTGTTTCAAGAGCTGAAAAAATATATAGTTATTACCATAATCAATGAAACATTATTTAATAATAATATTGTTATTAATAAGTATGCATGGCATATCTCAAAACACTGAACAGGACGACCTTAAAGTTGGATTGGTGTTAAGTGGCGGTGGTGCCAAAGGATTAGCCCATATTGGTGTTCTCAAGGTTATTGATAGTTTAGGCATTCGTGTTGATTATATTGCTGGAACAAGTATGGGAGCTATTATTGGGTCTTTATATGCGGCCGGGTACTCAGGCAAAGAACTTGATTCTATTTTTAAAACCTTAGATTTCAGTATTTTAATTAACGATGAATTGCCTCGGGCATCAAAGGCGTTTTATGAACGAAACAATTCAGAACGATATGCGGTAACGCTTCCATTTGATCATTTTAAAATCAAACTGCCTTCTGCATTATCTAGAGGACAAAATGTTTACGGATTAATTTCTAAATTAACAATACATGTTAATGATGCTGTGGATTTCAGTAAGTTACCCATCCCATTTTTTTGTATAGCCACGGACGCAGAAACTGGTAAAGAAGTAATTCTGGATAAAGGCGTTTTAGCTCAGGCAGTATTGGCCAGCGGGGCACTGCCTTCCTTATTCCAACCGGTTATGATTAATAATCAAATGCTTATTGATGGGGGTGTTGTAAATAATTATCCGGTAGATGAGTTAAAGAAAAAAGGCGTTGATATTATTATTGGTGTTGATGTTCAGGACGCATTAGCAACAAGAGAAGAACTGACTTCAGCACCAGATGTTTTAATTCAAATTAATAACTTCAGAACGGTCCATGATATGACTGAAAAAGTTAAAAAAACGGATATTTATATCAAACCTAATATTGAGGACTTTAGTGTGGTTTCTTTTGATGACGGAAGCAATATTATTAAAAACGGGAAAGAGGCAGCAATTTCTCAGGGCGAAGCATTAAAAGAGATTGTCAGGCGTCAAAAACAAAGACCATTATTGGAAATTAAAAAACCAGTTCAAGACAGTATCAAAATAAATTCAATAATTACCAAAGGCAATCAAATATATTCCAGAGCATACATCTTGGGAAAATTAAGACTTAAAGGGAATGAAAAAGTGAGCTACAAAAATTTTAACAAAGGGGTAAATAACCTTATAGCGACAAATAATTTTGATTATTTTCAATATGAATTTAAAAAAACAACCAGTAAAGAGGGTTATGACTTGGTTACGGAATTAACCGAAACTAAAATTAATACCTATTTGAAATTAGGAGTGCATTATGATAAATTATATAAAAGTGCAGCCCTCATAAATCTTACCAAAAAAAAGTTTCTTTTTAATGATGATGTAGTTTCTCTAGATTTAATTTTTGGAGATAATGTGAGGTATAATTTTGAATATTTAATTGATAAGGGGTTTTATTGGAGTATAGGTGTAAAATCAAGATACAATGAATTTAATAAGAGTATCAATGCACAATTATTGTTAAGTGATCAAGAACTTACGCTAACAGGACTAAATAAAGCCGATGCAGAATTACAGGACCAAACCAATCAGTTTTATTTACAAACACTGTTTAGAAGGGACTTTGCTGCAAGTATAGGGTTAGAACATAAACGCTTAAGAATAACATCAGAAACTTTCAGTTTAAATCCTTCAAACGAGCCCTTTATTTTTGAGAAAACAGACTATGTAAGCGTTTTTGGAAACATTAAACTTGACACTTATGACAATAAATATTTTCCAAAAAGAGGGGTGTATTTTAATGGGTATATTCATAATTACTTTTATGCATCTGATTTTAATGAGGATTTTAAAAATTTTTCTATTGCAAAAGCAGATATTGGTTATGCCTTTAGTGTTTCAGATAAATTAGCGTTCAATTTACAAACTAGTGGCGGGTTTAAATTAGGCGATAATTCCACAAATACTTTAGACTTTGCTTTAGGCGGATATGGAAATAATCTAATTAATAATTTCATTCCTTTTTTAGGGTATGACTTTATTTCACTTATAGGAGACAGTTATGTAAAGGCTTATGCCAGTGCAGATTATGAAATTTTTAAAAATCANCACATTACTTTGGAAGGAAATTGGGCCAACATTGAGAATAATATTTTTGGATCAGGGGAATGGTTTACACTTCCTGATTATAGGGGTTATGCTTTAGGCTATGCCATTGAAACTTTTGTTGGACCAATTCAGGCGAAATATAGTTATTCGCCAGAACAAGGAGATGGTGTTTGGTTTGTTAATGTTGGTTTTTGGTTTTAATAGGTTTTCAGAATTAACGAATCTGTTTAGTATTAGGCTGAAAACCCATAATAATTTACTTTTGTCATCTTAAAAAATTATAATACTATTAATGAAAGTATCTAAAAAAATAAATAGTTTAAGAAGGCAGGTAATGAATTCTTTAACAAAGAACATTGGAAACTCTTATTCTGCAGCTCACTTAAATTCTGGAGTCATTCCAGAAATAAAAAAAATTTTAATTTCCAGACCAAACCACAGGTTAGGGAATCAATTGCTTACAACACCGCTTGTTCAGGAAGTCATTGATACATTTCCAAACTGCAAAATAGATTTATTCGTTAAGGGAGGTGTTGCAAATGCCGTTTTTGAGAATTATGAGAATATTGATAAAGTTATTCAGCTTCCCAAGAAACCGTTTAGCCATATAATAAAATATATTTTTAAATGGTTTGCATTAAAAAAGAGACGTTATGATTTGGTGATTAATGGGGATAAGGATTCTTCCTCTGGAAAACTAGCAACGCAACTGGCAAAAGGAAAATTCAAGTTGTTTGGCGATTTGAATGAGGCTATTCAAAATGAGTATGACGATTATGAACACATATCAAAATACCCTGTTTATAATTTAAGGGAATATTTAGCTTTAATCGGATTTCCAAAAAGCAATAAACCGGTACCCACTTTAAACATTAAGCTAAGTGAACAGGAACTTGCAAAAGGGAAAACTGTATTAAGGGAATTAGTTCATAATGAAAAGCCAACTATTTGTATTTACACCAATGCTACAGGTGATAAATGCTATGATGAGGTTTGGTGGACCCAATTATATAAGCGGCTGTGCAAGGATTTTCCGGAATATAATGTTATAGAATTATTGCCTATTGAGAATATATCAAGAATTAATTTTGTAGCTCCAAATTTATATAGTAAGGATGTGAGAGAAATGGGTGCTTTATTGGCAAATACGGCTATATTTATTACTGCAGATAACGGCGTGATGCATTTGGCGAGTGCTGCTCAAATACCGGTAGTTGGATTTTTTAAAATAACGAATCTTGAAAAGTATGGGCCATACGGAAATAGAAGCATAGCCTATAACACCAATGAATCAAATCTTAATGATTGGTTAAAAGGCATTCATAACATTCTTAGTTAGTAAAATTTTACGATATTTGTAAGTGTATGAAACTTTTTTGGCAAAATTTATTACAATTTCTACAATATCTTATCAAGAGAAATCCTGAATGAGAAGGCTTTAAATTTATTTATCTTTTTAAAGTTTAAGAATTTATTTAAACTTTAATTATTAATCTTAAAATTTAAAAGAATGCCATTTTATCATAAACTAGGAAACATTCCGCCTAAGAGGCACACGCAATTCAGAAAGCCAGATGGCAGTTTGTATTATGAACAACTATTTGGTACCATTGGTTTTGATGGTATGTCCACAAATAGTTATCATGAACAACGCCCAACGCAGGTAAAAGAAATTAAAGGGCAATACAGTGTAGCTCCCAAAATCGCAAAATCAAATCACATACAGTCTTATAGGTTTGTTGGGTTTCAGGTTAAACCTGAAAATGATTATTTGGAAAGCAGAAAGGCCGTTTTAGTAAATAGTGATTGCGCTATTATTTTGGCAGCACCAAAACACTCTACAAGAGATTATTTTTATAAAAATACAGATGCTGATGAATTGATTTTTATTCATAAAGGAACGGGTAAACTCCGNACCATGTTGGGAAATCTTGATTTTAAGTATGGGGATTACCTTTTAATTCCAAGAGGAATTATTTATAAAATAGATTTTGATTCTGAGGATAACAGATTGTTTATTGTGGAATCCAGAAGGCCTATCTATACCCCTAAACGATACAGAAACTGGTTTGGACAGCTTTTAGAACATGCTCCTTTTTGTGAACGTGATATACGTCAACCCTATGAATTAGAAACATATAATGAAAGTGGCGACTTCTTAATCAAAGTTAAAAAGCAAAACGATATTTTTGACATGGTTTATGCGTCGCATCCGTTTGATGTGGTCGGTTATGATGGTTTTAATTACCCTTATGCCTTTTCAATTCATGATTTTGAACCTATAACAGGCCGTGTACATCAACCGCCACCGGTGCATCAGACTTTTGAGACGGATGCTTTTGTAGTATGCAGTTTTGTGCCCAGGTTGTATGACTATCACCCTCAAGCCATTCCGGCACCCTATAATCATAGTAATATAGATAGTGATGAGGTGTTGTATTATGTGGATGGGGATTTTATGAGTAGAAACGATATTGCCGCAGGACATATTTCGTTGCACCCTGCTGGAATCCCACATGGTCCGCACCCGGGAGCTACTGAAAGGAGTATTGGACAAACCAAAACGGAAGAACTAGCAGTCATGGTTGATACATTTAAACCTTTGCAGGTAACTGAGGAAGCTATGAAAATAGCCGATGAAAAATATCATAAATCGTGGTTGGAATAACATTCATTTATTAAAAAATCAATCAAAATGAGTAAAGAAGTAAAATCTGTCAATTACGGATTAGAAAAAATATTTGAAGGAGCGCAGGATTTTCTTCCGCTTTTAGGAACAGATTATGTGGAATTTTATGTGGGTAATGCCAAACAATCAGCCCACTATTACAAAACAGCCTTTGGTTTTCAATCCTATGCCTATAAAGGACTGGAAACGGGTTCAAAAGATGCCGTGAGTTATGTTTTAAAACAAGATAAAATCCGCTTGGTATTAACGACGCCATTAAATAGTAAATCTCCAATTAATGACCATATTGTTAAGCATGGTGATGGTGTAAAAGTAATTGCTCTTTGGGTTGAAGACGCCAGAAGAGCTTATGAAGAAACCACTAAACGCGGTGCAAAATCATATATGGAACCGGTTGTTGAAAAGGATGAACATGGTGAAGTAGTGAGAGCCGGTATTTATACCTACGGAGAAACGGTTCATATGTTTGTTGAACGTAAAAATTATAAGGGTGCCTTTTTACCGGGTTTTAGAAAATGGGAATCAGATTATAATCCAACTTCAGTAGGTTTAAAATATATTGACCATATGGTTGGCAATGTAGGATGGGGACAAATGAATACTTGGGTAAAATGGTATGAAGATGTGATGGGATTTGAGAATTTCTTATCTTTTGATGATAAACAAATTCATACAGAATACTCAGCATTAATGAGTAAAGTTATGAGTAACGGTAATGGACGCATTAAGTTTCCAATTAATGAACCTGCAAAAGGAAAAAAACGCTCTCAGATTGAAGAGTATTTAGATTTTTATGAAGGCTCTGGTGTGCAACATATTGCTGTAGCAACTGATGATATAATTTCTACAGTGTCTCAATTAAAGGCGAGAGGTGTCGAATTTTTACCACCACCACCACAGGCTTATTATGATGATATTCCTAGAAGGCTTGGGGAACACAAAAGCATGATGAAAGAAGACATGAATGAACTTCAAAAACTATCAATTATGGTAGATGCTGATGAAGAAGGGTATTTGTTGCAAATATTTACAAAACCTGTTGAAGATAGACCAACTTTATTTTTTGAAATTATTCAACGTATGGGCGCTAGGGGATTTGGGGCCGGTAACTTTAAGGCGCTTTTTGAATCAATAGAAAGAGAACAAGCCAATAGAGGTACACTTTAACAAAGATTTAATAGCAATACTTGAAAACTTCATCATTATATTTAGATGGAGTTTTTTTGTTTTAATACTTTTGGAACAGTAATTGTAATTTCTAAGATATTAATAATAAAATAAATACCTTAGAGTTACATTATAATTATCCAAAACATATGATGAAAAAACTATTAATTTTTAGTGCGATATTGGCAATGCAGTTTTCTGTTGCCCAATCGTCATCGGCATTCGGTGATGGTGAATGGTTTAAATTCCGAATGAGCTATAGCGGATTTTTAAAAGCCGGAAGCGCCACCCTCACCGTAAAAGAAACAAAGCTTGATAAAAAAGAGGTGTATCATGTAGTTGGAAAAGGATGGACTACGGGGATGATAAAATGGTTTTTTAAAGTGCAGGACAGATATGAAAGCTATTTTGATAAAAAAGCACTAGTTCCTTATAAATTTATTAGAAAAATAGATGAAGGTGGTCATACAAAAGATTTAGAAATTGATTTTGATCAAACTAATCATAAAGTGTATGTAAATGATAAAAAAAATAATGAAAAAAAAGTCTTTGATACTACTCAAAATATCCAAGATATGGTTTCAACCTATTATTATTTGCGAAATACGTTAAAAATAGATGACCTGAAGATAGGTGATGAGGTAAAAGTAGATATGTTTTTTGATGAAGAAACCTATGGCTTTAAATTAAAATATCTTGGGGCAGAAATAATAAACACAGAATTTGGGAATATAGAAACTTTGGTATTCAGGCCATATGTTATGGCTGGACGGGTTTTTAAAGAAGAAGAAAGTTTAACCCTTTGGGTATCAAAAGATAAAAATAAATTACCTTTACGCATTAAAGCAGATTTAGCAGTCGGATCATTAAGGGCTGATCTTGAGGCTTTTAAAGGGCTGAAGTATCCATTCAGAATTGTTGTAGATAATTAAAATAAATTGGAAAAGGAAACAACCAAACAACTTAAAGAAAAATTCCAAAAAATAGGACAGGATTTAGAGGTTCATTTGGAAGGTTTATTACATAGTAAACCCATCAATTATTGGGAGTATATACATACAGATACCTTATTGAATCTTCAATTACCGCGTACGTCATTTCCTGATGAGATGGTTTTTATAATGTATCATCAAATCAATGAATTATTATTTAAAATGATTCTTGGAGAGATTGAACAGGTTGCAAAAACAGAAAATGTTGAGGCTTCCTTATTTTCCTCAAAGTTAATGCGGATAAGTCGTTATTTTGATATGTTAACCTCCTCGTTTAGTATCATGAAAGATGGTATGGATGTATACCAATATAACAAATTCAGAACAGCTTTAACACCGGCCAGTGGCTTTCAAAGCGCACAATATAGAAAAATTGAATTTGCTTCAACCGAGCTTATTAATTTAATTGATAAAAGATTTAGAGACACTATAGATAGAAACTCCTCATACGAGAACGCGTTTGAACATTTATATTGGCAGGCAGCAGGCAAGGATTATAAAACCGGAAAAAAAAATTACACATTAACTGTATTTGAAGAAAAATACAAAGAGGAATTTATTAGATTTACGCAATTTTATAATACACACAATTTGTGGACAAAATTTAAAGCGTTGCCACAGGCTGAAAAGGAGAATAAAGCATTAATTAAAGCCATGCGTCATTATGATTACACGGTAAACATAAAATGGGTTATGGCACATTACAACACAGCAAATCATTATTTAAACATAGGTGGAAAAACCACTGAAGCAACAGGAGGAAGTGAATGGGTAAAATATATGCATCCAAAATATCAAAGAAGAATATTTTTTCCAGATTTATGGACCAAAAAAGAATTAGAAAATTGGGGTACAGAGGTTTAGTATTTTTTATAATGGCAATGGGTTTAATTGCCTGTAAGGAAAAAGTTGAAAACAAATTGGAGGACCAAGCATATGAAGAACCGGTTATTGTAGAACCAGATGTTTATGAGTTTGGATTTAATTTGAATGATTTCGTCGTTAAAAGAGATACTATAAGACGCGGAGATAGTTTTGGCACTATTTTAGAACGAAACAAAATTGGATATCCCAGAATTTTCCATATCGCAGAAAGAGCAAAAGACACGTTTGATATTAGAAAACTTCAGGTTGGCAAACCTTATACCTTGTTATGCTCTAAGGACTCCTTAGAAATTCCAAAGTGCTTTATTTATCAGCCTAATGTAGAAGAATATGTGGTGGTGAGTTTTCAAGACTCTATCCATGCCTATACCAGTAGGAAACCTATTAAATATATTGAAAAAACAGTTTCGGGAGTTATAAAAACGAATATTTCAGAAGCCATGGAAGAGGAGGGTTTAAGTCTTAGGTTAGCTTATAAAATGGCTGATGAAATTTTTGCCTGGACCATAGATTTTAGACGACTTCAAAAAGGAGACAGATTTAAAGTTATTTACACAGATAAGTATATAGATGACACCATTTATGCTGGTGTTCAAAATGTGAAAGCAGCGTATATGGAGTATAACAAAGAACCGTTTTATGCATTTAAGTTTGAAACGGATTCCGTTAAAAAAATCACAGATTATTTTAGTGAAGATGCAAAAAATCTGCGTCGCGCCTTTTTAAAAATGCCGGTGCAATTTAGTAGAATATCTTCAAGATATAATTTGAAAAGGCGTATAGCCTATTATGGCAACAAAATTAAACCTCATAAAGGTACCGATTTTGCAGCACCAGTAGGAACCCCTATTATGGCAACTGCCAACGGAACGGTAACCAAATCCGGTTATGCCGGGGGTAACGGTAATTACGTTAAAATAAGACACAATGCTACTTATGAAACTCAGTATCTGCATATGCAAAGGCGTAATGTAAAAGTGGGGCAATTTGTTAAACAGGGAAGTATTATAGGTTGGGTTGGTATGACCGGAAATACTGGGGGGCCTCATGTATGTTATCGTTTTTGGAAAAACGGAAAACAGGTAGACCCGTTTAGAGAAAAACTGCCTGAGGCAGAACCCATTTCAGACGCATTAAAAACCAAATATTTTAATTTCATTAAACCTATAAAATCACAATTGGATAGCATTCCTTTTCATGATGAAAAACAAGACAATCCAATTGAAGATAATTTAATTTCACAAATAAAATAATGACCTTTCCAAGCATAAATCCAACAAAAACAAAATCGTGGCAACACCTTACACAACATTATAAATCAGTTCATGACTTAAAAATGAAGGATTTATTTGCTCAAGACAAAAATAGAGCAGATAAATTCACTATTAAATGGGAGGACTTTTATGTTGATTATTCAAAAAACCGGATTACTGAAGAAACCATAAGTTATTTGCTTCAATTGGCTGAAGAAGTAAAGTTAAAAGAAGCTATTGCATGCCAGTTTTCAGGTGAAATCATTAATCAAACCGAGGGAAGAGCTGTTTTACACACCGCTTTAAGAGCCCCTGAATCAGCAAAATGCATGGTTGACGGAGTAAATGTTATTCCTGAGGTTTATGTGGTAAAGGATAAAATTCAAAGCTTTACTAATAAAGTGATAAATGGTGAGTTAAAAGGTTTTACAGGAAAAGCATTTACCGATGTGGTTAATATAGGAATTGGTGGTTCAGATTTAGGGCCAGCCATGGTGGTGGAAGCTTTACAGTTTTACAAGAATCATTTATCTACACATTTTGTTAGTAATGTAGACGGAGACCATGTAAATGAAGTAATAAAAAACTTAGACCCTGAAACCACCCTTTTTGTAATCGTTTCAAAAACCTTTACAACACAGGAAACCTTGTCAAATGCGAATACTATTAAAGAGTGGTTTTTAAAATCGGGAAATGAAGAGGCTATTGCACAACACTTTGTGGCGGTTTCAACCAATATTGCTAGTGTAAAATCTTTTGGCATTGATGAAAACAATATCTTCCCTATGTGGGATTGGGTTGGAGGCCGTTTTTCTTTATGGAGTGCCGTTGGTTTATCCATTAGTTTAGCAGTGGGGTATAACAATTTTGATAGTTTATTACAGGGAGCTCATAAAATGGATACGCATTTTAAAAATGAAGATTTCAAAAATAATATTCCTGTAATTCTGGCGCTTATTAGTATTTGGTATAATAATTTTTTTAATGCTGAAAGTGAGGCGGTTATTCCCTACTCTCAATACCTCAATCAGTTTGCAACTTATTTGCAACAAGGCATTATGGAAAGTAATGGAAAAAGCGTAGATAGAAATGGAAACCCTGTTGATTATCAAACAGGTACTTTAATTTGGGGAGAACCAGGGACCAATTCACAGCATGCTTTTTTTCAATTGATTCATCAGGGTACTAAAATTATCCCGGCAGATTTTATTGGTTTTGTTAAGTCTCTTCATGGAAATCAAGACCATCAGGACAAATTAATATCTAATTTTTTAGCCCAAACAGAAGCGCTTTTAAATGGTAAAACAAAAGAAGCAGTGGTTGCAGAAGGAACTACAGAAAAACTGGTTCCATTTAAAATTTTTACAGGGAATAAGCCTACCAATACCATTTTTATTAACAAGCTGACCCCTGAAAGTTTAGGGAAGTTAATTGCTATGTATGAACACAAGATATTTGTTCAGGGTGTTATCTGGAATATTTTTAGTTATGACCAGTTTGGAGTAGAATTAGGGAAGCAATTAGCCAGTAAAATATTAAAGGAGGTTCATGCCACTGGAATTGACAATCATGACGCTTCCACGTCTAATCTTTTAGAATATTATAAAAAATTAACATAATGCTTGCTTAATAATTGCAAAAATTCTTTTTTTTGTAATAAAACCCTAAAAAGCTAATAAGGTTTAATTCACAATTTGTGTCAAATTTGTTAATAATAAGTTAATAAACTATCTATAATTATACTTATTTTTGCAGCACTAATTCAAGTAATTTAATTTGACTAAAATTATGAAAAAAACTACTCAATTTTTATTGTTAACTGTAGCGCTTATATTTTCTACAGTTGCCATGGCACAAAGCACCATTACTGGAACAGTGATGGATGTAGATGCAAATGCGCCTTTACCAGGTGCAAATGTTATTGAAAAAGGAACTACTAATGGGGTCTCTACAGATTTTGATGGGAAGTTCACTTTAACAACACAAGCTACTTCAGGACAAATAGTAGTATCTTATGTTGGTTACGGATCTGTAACCGTTTCTTTTAATGGTAATACAGAATTAGGTAACATTACCTTATCTTCAGATAATTCTTTAGGAGAGATTGTAATTGTTGGAATTGCTGATGTAGCGGTTGATAGAAAAACACCGGTGGCAGTTTCTACCATTAAAGCTTCAGAAATTTCTTTAAAAGTTGGGAATATGGAATTCCCGGAAGTCATGAATACAACACCTGGAGTTTACGCTACAAAGCAAGGTGGTGGATATGGTGACTCAAGAATAAGTTTAAGAGGATTTGATCAAAGTAATACATCATTCTTAATTAACGGACAGCCCGTTAATGATATGGAAAACGGATGGGTATATTGGTCAAACTGGCAAGGTCTTACTGATGTAGCTTCAGGAATCCAGATTCAAAGAGGTATTGGAGCATCAAGATTAGCAGTGCCTTCAGTTGGAGGTACAGTATCTATATTTACTAAAGCAGCAGAGCGTACTCAAGGAGGTTCTGTATCACAAGTTCTTGGTAATGATGCTTATACAAAAACAACAGGATCATATAGCACCGGTCAAAATGAAAAAGGTTGGTCAAGTAGCTTCTTATTATCTAAATGGTCTGGTGATGGTTATGTAGATGGAACAAAAGGATCAGGATGGACTTATTTCGCAGCAGTTGGATATGCTCCAAAAGGCTCTAAACACGAATTCAACTTTTCATTTTTAGGTGCTGGACAATGGCATCACCAACGTGATACTTGGGTATCGATTCGTGATTACCAAAATTTTGGAGATAGTGGTGTAGATAGAAAATGGAACACGGACGCTGGATTTTTAAACGGTGAGGAATTTAACATGAGAAGAAACTTCTATAACAAACCATTAGCAACCCTTAACTGGGATTATGATATTTCAGACAATGTTAAGTTAGCTACTTCATTCTATGGTTCTGCCGGTCGTGGTGGAGGTACTGGTACAAGAGGCCAAAACTTCCGTAATGGGGATATCGACTTATATCCGTTCAACAAAGATTTAACAGAACATCTTTTAGAAGATGGCAGAGGTGCTGCTTCAAGAAATCCTGACGGATCAATCAATTTTGATAATGTAGTTAATGTAAACCGCAACACTACTGGTCCTTATACTGGAGCTATAGGTGCATACGATGGTTTAAGAATTGGGTCTAATGGATATAACAGTGATGGTGTAAATAGAGCAGTACTTGTTAGAAGAGCTTCTATGAACTCTCATGATTGGATTGGAATGATTTCTAATTTAGATATCGACGCAGGAAAAATGAGATATAGTATTGGTGTAGATTTACGTAACTACACTGGTTACCACTATCGTGCTTTAGAAAACCTAATGGGCTTGGATGCTTACTATTCTACAGGTAATAAAAACAGTGCTGGTGAAATTATTGAAACAACTATAGATGCTAGTCCGTTTAAGAATACAGGTTTAAAAGGGCCTAAAATTGATTATTACAACATTGGTTATGTTGGATGGCAAGGTGTTAACGGATTAGCAGAATACTCTAACGATGATTCATTTACAGCTGTTTTACAAGCTGGATTATCTAATCAATCATTCCAAAGAGAAGATTTATTTGATCAACCTACAAAACCTTTGAGTGAAAAGAAAAATGTAGGTGGTGGTTACATTAAAGGTGGTGCGAACTACAACATAAATGATGCCAATAACGTCTTTGTTAATGCCGGATATATTAGTCGTCAACCAAACTTTGATGCGGTATTCCCTAATTTTGCAAATAATGTTAACCCAGATCTTCAAAACGAAAAAATCACATCTTTTGAAGTTGGTTACGGATTGCGATTACCATCATTTACTATGAATGTAAACTTATATTCAACTAAGTGGGGTAACCGTTTTGTGTCTAGAAGTTTTACAAATACTGGAGGTACTACAGGAACAGCTCAGTTTAAAAATATAGAGGAATTACATAATGGTTTTGAACTTGAAGCTAAATATACAGTGGCATCTAATTTCAGAATATCAGGGATGTTATCTATAGGAGACTGGAAATATACTAAGGATTTTACATCAACATTATTTGATGATACCAACACAGAAATTGGTTCAGGCACCCTCTACACTAAAGACGCTAAAATTGGTGATGCCGCTCAGTTTGTTTCTTTCATACAAGCGGATTATAGTGTAATTGATAATTTATCCTTTGATTTAGGTTGGAGAAATGTTAATAATCTTTATGCCGATTATAGTATTGTGGATTCTGATTTCACAAGTCCTGATAATCAAGGTGCATTAAAGCTTCCTTCTTATAATTTAATCGATTTAGGAACTACTTACCGATTTAACTTATTTGGTAATAATACTTATGCTAGATTAAATATTAACAACTTATTTAATGAAGAGTATATCATGGAATCAAACACAAACATTCATTCAGACGGTACAAACCCTACGTATCAAGGGATTGATGTACGTAACTCTGTTTGGTTTGGATTTGGAACTACCTGGAACTTCACATTAAAAATGAACTTCTAAAGAAATTCTTATTAATAAAAACCGCTTCTTTTGAAGCGGTTTTTTTATGCCTAAACATTACCTGTTAATTTAAATAACGGCATATTTATTTAATTACTACATTTGTAACTTATAAAAAAACCTAAAATAATCACTACATGTATAACACGGTTAAAATAATACACTCTTACTGGGCTTACTTGGTCCTTTTGGTATTAATAATAGCAAGTATTAATGCTATTATAAAAACTTTAAGAGGTAAAGAATATGAGGCGAAAGATTTTAGAATTTCCTTATTCACCTTAATAATATCACATATACAATTGCTAATAGGGTTATTACTTTATTTTGTGTCTCCACGGTTAGAGTTATTTGCTGAAATAGGTATGGGAGGGGTTATGAAGGATGCCATTCACAGGTTGTATTTGGTTGAACATCCTTTAATAAATATTATTGCAGTTGCTTTAATAACTATTGGTTATTCTAAACATAAAAAGAAATTAACTTCAAAATTTAAACTTAAAACAATAGCTATTTTTTATACCATCGCTTTGGTATTATTTTTATCAAGAATTCCATGGGCCGTTTGGCCTAATTAAATAAAAAAGGCGACACTCAAGTGTCGCCTTTTTTTTATTTATATAAATAATTTAATTTTCAACTTCTCTTATCAAATAAACATATACCGGGAAGTGATCACTGTATCCATCAGTAAACCCGCTATATCCAAAACTTCTAAACGGATATCCTTTAAAACGGCCATTTTTTTGGGTTAAAAAATTTTCATTAAAAATACCTGCTTTATAAAACCTATAACTTGAAAAATCCTTTTCAACTAATGGCGCTGTTATCATAATCTGGTCAAACAAACTCCAGGCATCTCTGTATGCTGTGGTTCCAATGCCATTCTTAAACATAGATTCATAAGGGTTATAAATTCCTTTAAAGGACACTTTGTCTTTGTCTTTTTCCGTTTTTAAAACGTCTTTAATACTTGAATTAGTAGGGTCATCATTTAAATCTCCCATGACAATTACTTTTGCATAAGGGTCTATTATTTGGAGCGAGTCTACTAAATGTTTAGTTAATTTGGCAGCTCCTATTCTTTTGGGTCTGCTTCTAGCTTCGCCACCACTTCTAGAAGGCCAGTGATTAACAATTACATGAATAAGTTCACCATCCAAGTTACCGCTTACTAAAAGCTGATCTCTGGTATAAACGCGCTTATTGGAAAGGTCATCAAATATTTTTAGTTCATGACTACTTGTTGAAATTGGAGTAAATATTTTTTTTTGATAGAGCAATGCCACATCAATACCTCGTGCATCTGGTGAGTGATAATGAATAATACCATAATCTTTAGAAATCAGTGAAGAATCATTCACCACATCTTCAAGAACCTCTCTGTTTTCAACTTCTGAAACGCCAATGAGGGCTGGAGAATTATGTGCACCATCAAGCCCTATTTGGGCGATGACACTTGCCATGTTATGAACCTTCTTTTTGTAAACGGCAGAACGATTGGTTTTTAATTCCATCATCGGGCTGGCTTCATCAAATTTGATGGGATCATTTATAGTGTCAAATAAATTCTCCAAATTATAAAAAGCGACCGTATGAATTTTATAGGTCTTTTTTTCTTGCGCATTTACATTTGTGAAAACACAAATAATCAAGATAAGGTAACTATATTTAAAAATTCTCATTAAAGAAATATTAGTTTATTATTGTTTTGATTACAAAACGTATTCCAAAAGTAGATATTTATTATAAATAATGTAAATTTGTATAGCTTAAATATTATTTATTTAGCTCATATTATTCCTTTAAATA